>Ga0228699_1000259_pt1 | contig 45233 bp, 40 predicted proteins | sample McNCre217_Aug_MG_FD_178016 | JGI IMG/M metagenome (GOLD analysis project Ga0228699, IMG submission 178016) | Freshwater microbial communities from McNutts Creek, Athens, Georgia, United States - 2-17_Aug_MG | ecosystem: Environmental > Aquatic > Freshwater > Creek | place: USA: Georgia... | reverse complement strand
CCGTCGCGGCTACAAGTTCTCGACCTACGCCACCTGGTGGATCCGTCAGGCCATCACGCGCTCGATCGCCGACCAGGCCCGCACCATCCGCATCCCGGTTCACATGATCGAAACGATCAACAAGATGAACCGCATCTCGCGTCAGCACCTGCAGGAATTCGGCTTCGAACCCGATGCCCCGACGCTGGCCGCCAAGATGGAAATGCCGGAAGACAAGATCCGCAAGATCATGAAGATCGCCAAAGAGCCGATCTCCATGGAAACGCCGATCGGGGACGACGACGACAGCCACCTGGGCGACTTCATCGAGGACACCAACAACACCGCGCCGATCGAAGCCGCCATGCAGGCCGGTCTGCGCGACGTGGTCAAGGACATCCTCGACAGCCTCACTCCGCGCGAAGCCAAGGTGCTGCGCATGCGCTTCGGCATCGAAATGTCCACCGACCACACGCTCGAAGAAGTGGGCAAGCAGTTCGACGTCACCCGCGAGCGCATCCGCCAGATCGAGGCCAAGGCCATCCGCAAGCTCAAGCACCCGAGCCGTTCGGACAAGCTGCGCACCTACCTCGACAACCTGTGATCGGGCGCTGAGCCCAGAACGCACCCGAAACCCGGCCTCACCCGCCGGGTTTTTTCATGGGCTTTTCATTGCACCGTCCGGCTCAAGTTCGGACAATCCTTGTCGAAATCCGTGGCATCCGTCACATTCCGCCACGCAGTAGCACCTTGCCCGCCGGCCCATGAACAGCCCCCAGGAACGCGCCATCCTTTTTGCCGACTTGCGCGGCAGCACGGCGCTTTACCTCAAACTCGGCAACACCGAGGCGGCCACCGTGGTCACGCAGAGCCTGTCGATGCTCGGCCAGATCATCGACCGCGCAGGCGGCCGGGTGGTCAAGACGCTGGGCGATGGATTGATGGCGGTGTTCGAGCACGCCGATGACGCGGTGGAGGCGGCCGCCAACCTGCACGACTCACTCGAGCGCATCGCCCCGGTGCAAGACGGCTTGCCCGTGGGGGCGGCCGCGATCAAGCTCAAGGTGGCCGTGGCGTGGGGCGAGATGGTCGAGGTGGATGGCGACTGCTTTGGCGATGCCGTCAACGTGGCCGCCCGACTGCTGGACCTGGCGGGTGACAATGAAACGCTCACCACCGGACCGCTGCTGCAGCAGCTCAACACCGATTTTCACGAGCACTTCCGCAGCATCGACCGCCTGCACCTGCGCGGCCGCCGCGAGCCGGTGCCCGTGCTGCGCATGGACAGCAAACGCTTTGGCGACGCACTGACCACCATGATCATGGACGCCCCCGCCAGCGACATGCCCGATGGCATCCGCATGGTCTGGCAAGGCCAAGAGCGCGTGTTCGCGACGGCGCAGATGCCCCTGGTGCTGGGCCGCAGCCCGCAGGCCGGCGTGTGCGTGAGCGACTCGCGGGTGTCGCGCTCGCATGCCCGCATCGAGGCACACAGCGGGCAGATCTACCTCAGCGACCTCAGCTACAACGGCACGCACATCCAGTTCTCTCGTGAAGACCAGGTCCTCACGCTCCGGCGTGGCACCTGCACCTTGCACGGCAGTGGGGTGATCTGCCTGGGCGCGCCCCCCAACGACCTCTCGGCCACGCGCATCGAGTTCGAGGTGCTGAGCTTCACCGACACCATGCCTCAGTGTTGACCCTGGGGCGCCCACACCACTGGCATGCGCTAGAGTGCCTGTTGCACAATTGGTTGCATTCAGGCCTGCATGTTCTCTGACGCTGTACCCCAGGACGAAGCCCAACGGCTGGCCTTGTTGCAGGCCACACGCCTGCTGGATGGCGAACCCCTGGCGGCTGCCCAGCCCCTGGTGAGGCTGCTGCAGCAAACCACCGGCTGCGATGCCGCCAGCCTGCACCTCGTCGATGCCCACCGGCTGGTGACCATTGCCCAGATCGGGCCGTGGCCCAGGGTGCAATCGCGCGATGGCACCCTGTGTGACTGGGTGGTGCGGCAGCGCCAAGGCGTGATCCTCGAAGACCTGTCCACGCACCCGCTGGCGGGCGATTCGCCCTGGCGATCGTGCATGGCCACACCGCTGTTGGTGGAGGGCCATGTGCTGGGGGTGCTGTGCGCGGTGCGCGAGCAGGCCGGCCCGTGGACCGAGGCCCAGCAGGCCGGATTGAGGGATGTCGGCGAAGCGGTGGTGGCACTGATGCAGGGCCAACTGCAGTCGCAGCGCAGCCTGTTGATGGAGGACCGCGTGCGCATGGCCAGCCTGGCGGGCAGCGACTGGCTGTGGGAGACCGACGCGCAGGGGCGATTGCAGTGGGTCACCGCGGGCTTGGCCCAGCACATGGGGATCGATCCGGCCACCGAAATCGGGATCGTGGGGGTGGGCCTCTACCGCCCCCGTGACGACGAGCACCGCGCCAGCTGGGACCGGTTCATCCAGGCCCGCGAGCGCCGCGAGCCCTTCACCGATGCCGTGGCCGAACGCGACACCCCACGCGGCACGATCGCGGTCAGCATCAGTGGCTTGCCGATGTTCAATGCCCGTGGCGAGTTCCAGGGCTACCGTGGCGCCAGCCGCATCGTCACCCGGCAATTGCGCACCGAGCAGGAAGCGCGACGGGCCAACCAATGGCTGCGTGAAGCCTTCGATGCCTTCCCGCTGAGCGTGATGATCTCTGACCCGCAGGGCCGCATCTTGCTGGGCAACCGGCAATGGTGGCGCCAAGTGGGGCCTGAGCATGAGCTGCAGCCACCCAGTTGGCCCGAGATGCTGCGCATGCTGGTCAATCAAGGTGTCTACCCCGATGCCGTGGGCAATGAAGAAGGGTTCATCCGCTGGCGGCTGGACCGCTACCGCCACGATGTGCCCCACGAGTTGCGCTTCCGCGAGCAATGGTTGCTGGTGCGCGACCACCAATTGCCTGATGGCTGCATTGTGCACTTCTCGATCGACATCACATCGGCCAAGCAAGACGCCGCCAAGCTTGCTGCCCAGCAGCGAGCGCTGGCCGACACCCAGGCCCGGCTGGGCGCGGTGCTCAAAAGCCTGCCCGACCTGTGGTTCGTGCTCGACGAGCGTGGGCACCATGTGGCGGGCCACGAACATCACCCCATGCTGGTGCAGCCGCTGGAGCAGTTGCATGGCCGCATGCTGGGCAGCAACTTGCCGCAGCCCGCAGCAGGCCTGCAGCAAGATGCACTGGCCCGGGTGCAGGCCACGGGGCACCCGCAGCGGGTGGAGTACGACCTGGTCACCGCCGATGGACAGCAGCGTTACTTCGAGGCGCGACTGACCCGCATGCCCGAGGGCCACACCCTGTTCCTGACACGGGACATGACCGAGCGCCACCGCGCTGCCGAGAAGCTGCGGGTCAGCGAGGAGCTGTACCGATCGGTGGCCGCGACCATCAGCGATGGGCTGATGATCGTTGAACTCGATGGCCGCGTGGTCGCGCTCAACCCCGCCGCCAGCCGCATCCTGGGCCTCGCGCACGAGGTGCTGGGGCCACACACCCATCACCAAGATTTGGGCATCAGCTGGCTCGATGGTTCGCTCAGCGCGCCCCTGCCCGATGAAGCATCGCCGTTGACGGCCATGCTGGCTGGTCGCATCCAGGTGGCCGATGCCATCCACCCCATGCGCCGGGCCGACGGTGAGACCGTCTGGGTGCAGGTGTCATCCCACGTGCTGCGCATCGATGCCGACGCGCCACCGTTTGCCGTCATGGCCACCTTGCGCGACATCACCCGCGAGCTGCAAGCCCAGCAGGCCCTGCAACAAAGCGAAGAACGCTGGAAGTTCGCGCTGGAAGGCGCCGGCGACGGTGTCTGGGACTGGCACATCGGCTCAGACCAGGTCTACTTCTCGCCGCGCTGGAAGGCCCAACTGGGCTATGACGACCAGGAGCTGCCCAACACCCGCGAGGCCTTCCTGGCGATGGTGCACCCCCGCGAGAAAAAGCAGGTGATTGAGGGGCTGGCCCAGGTGGCGGCATCCGCCGACAACCTGCACCAGGCCGAGTTCCGTTTGCGCCACCGTGAGGGGCACTACCTTGACATCTTGTCTCGCGGTCGCGTGGTGCAGCGCGACAGGCAGGGCCGCGCCGAGCGCATGGTGGGCACGCACAGCGACATCACCCGCCTCAAGGCCGCCGAGCGCGCCATGGTCGAAAAAGAGGCCGCCGAGCAGGCCAGCGCGGCCAAGACCGAGTTCCTCTCGCGCATGAGCCACGAGATGCGCACGCCACTCAATGCCATCTTGGGCTTCAGCCAACTGCTGCACCTGCAATACCTGCAGGCTGCACCCCACACCGCGCCCGAAGTGGACCAGGTGCGCACCGCGCAGAACTACCTGCACCACATCCTGCATGCCAGCCGGCACCTGATGGGGCTGGTCAATGACGTGCTGGATCTGCACAAGGTCGAGTCTGGCGTGCTCAACTTCCGCCCTGAGCCGGTCGACCTGCGCGACGAACTGGGCCTGTGCCTGGACATGCTGTCGCAGCAAGCAGAGCGCCACCAAGTCAGCCTGCACAACCACCTCGACGAGCCCTGGCCCCTCGTGGTGGATCGCCAGCGCCTGCGCCAGGTGATCATGAACCTGGCCTCCAACGCCATCAAGTACAACCAGTCAGGCGGGCGTGTGGACCTCCAGGTGGCGGCCCTGCCCGACGGTCAACACCTGATGCTGACCATCGCCGACACGGGTGTGGGCATGGACGAACGTGAACTGGGCCGCCTGTTCCAGCCCTTCGAGCGACTCGGCCGCGAGACATCCAGCACCGAGGGCACAGGTCTCGGACTTATCATCACACGGTCACTGGTTGAGGCCATGGGCGGCGACCTCACGTTGCACAGCGCTCCCGGTGCGGGCACGCGCGCATGCGTCACCCTGCCAAGGTCTGCCCCGACCCAGGCCAGCGACACGTCCTCCCCTGCCCCCGACAAGGATTTGCCCCCAGATGTCGGACCCGCGACCGATACCATGCACGCTTGTGATCCCAACGCCATGCGCGACGGCTTGAACCCTGCCCAGGCAGACGATGCGCCTGCGGGCCCACCGCAACGCGCACTCAAGGTCCTGTACGTGGAAGACAACCGCATCAACGCCATGCTGTTCGAAGAAGCCCTGCGCCCCTTTGAGCAGATCCAACTCAGCATCGCCGAGGACGGCCAGCAAGCCATGGAGATGGTGCAAAGCGACGCACCGGATGTGCTGGTGCTCGATGCCCACCTGCCCGGCATGACCGGCTTCGATGTGCTGGCTGCCCTGCGTCGCGTCCCTGGCCTGGCCAAGGTGCCTGCTTACATGTGCTCGGCCGATGCCATGCCCGACGATGTGGCCCGCGCCGAGGCCGCCGGCTTCGCGGGCTACTGGTCCAAGCCCATCGACATCGTGGCCGTGACCGACGAGCTGTGCCGACTGGCCTCGGCCCTGCCCGCCTGCCCCCCTCCCCCATGACCTCACCCACCACCTCGCCGGCCGCCCACGGCCGCGCCCCACGCACCGGCGTGCTGCTGGTCAACCTGGGCACGCCCGACGCGCCCACGCCGTCGGCGCTGCGCCGCTACCTGGGCCAGTTCCTCGCAGACCGCCGCGTGGTCGAGATCCCGCGCGCCATCTGGCTGCCCATCCTGCACGGCATCATCCTGCGCGTGCGGCCCGCCAAGTCGGCCCACAAGTACGCCTCGATCTGGATGAAAGAGGGCTCGCCCTTGCGCGTGTGGACGCAGCGCCAAGAGGCCCTGCTGCAAGGCTGGCTCGGCGAGCAAGGCCATGACCTGGTGGTGCGCCACGCCATGCGCTACGGCCAGCCCGCCATCGCCGATGTGCTGCAAGGCATGAAGGACGAGGGCGTGCAGCGCGTGCTGGTGGTGCCGCTGTACCCGCAGTACAGCGCCGCCACGACGGCCAGCGTCATGGACGAGGTCTACGCCTGGTGTCAGCGCACCCGCTGGATGCCCGAGCTGCGCCACATCAACCAGTTCCACGACGACGGTGGCTACATCGGTGCCTTGGCGCAGGCCGTGCAGCGACATTGGCGCACCCATGGCCGTCACCGCAAGCTGGTGATGAGTTTTCATGGCATGCCGCACCGCACGCTGCTGCTGGGTGACCCCTACCACTGCCAGTGCCACAAGACGGGACGCCTTTTGGCAGAGCAGCTCGGCGTGGCCCCGCAAGACGTGATCGTGACCTTCCAGAGCCGATTCGGCAAGGCCCGCTGGCTGGAGCCCTACACCGAGCCCACGCTGCGCGAGCTGGCCCGCCAGGGTGTCGACAGCGTGGACGTGGTCTGCCCGGGCTTCGTCTCCGACTGCATCGAAACGCTCGAAGAGATCAACATGGAGGCCCGCGAGGCCTTCCTGAGCGAAGGGGGCAAAGGCTTTGCCTACATCCCCTGCCTCAACGACGACCAACCGTGGATCCATGCACTCGGCCGCCTGACCCTGCAGCACCTGCAAGGCTGGCCCACCCGGCTGAGCGATCGCCCCTCAGCGGCGGCCTTGCAGGCCCAAGCTGAGCGCGCCCAGCAGATGATGGTCAAGCGGGGCTGAGCGGCTGCGGGCCACGCGCCACCCAGGCGCGGGCCGCTTCGGCCTCCAGCGGCTTGCTGAAGATGTGGCCTTGCACCACGTCGCCGCCGTGCTCGCGCAACCAAGCCAGGGTCGAGGGCTGCTCAACGCCTTCGAGCGTCACCTCCAGCCCCAGGCTGTGGCCCACCTCGATCATCGCGTGCAGCACCGCCTGCTTGCGGGCCTGCGCGGCGATGTCGGTCACGAAGCTGCGGTCGATCTTCAGCTCATCGAGTGGCATGCCCTGCAGCACGGCCAGCGACGAGTAGCCCGTGCCGAAGTCATCGAGCGCGATGCGCACGCCGGCATCGCGCAGCGCCGAGAGGGTGCGCATGGCGCTTTCCCGGTCGCTGAGGGCCGCCGACTCGGTCACCTCCAGCACCAGCTGGTGCGGTGAGCAGCCCTGTTCGGCCAGCAGCGCCTTGACCTGGTCCACGAACCGGGGCGTGGCCAGGTCAAAGGCCGTGATGTTGACGGCCACGCGGATGTCGCTGCGCCCCAGGGTTTGCACAAAGCGCGCAGCCTGAGAGATGGCCCAGGCGGTGAGCCGGTTGATGGCACCGGTGGCCTCGGCCTCGGCCACGAACGCCCCTGGCGGGATCAGCCCCCGCTCCGGGTGCTGCCAGCGCACCAAGGCCTCGAGCGAATCGGTGGCGCCCGTGCGCATGTCGACCTTGGGCTGGTAGAAGAGCTCCAGCTCGCCACGCTCGATGGCGCCCTCCAAGTCCAGCGTCAGGCTGTAGGCCAGTTGCTCGCGCTTCATGCGGTCGGCATCAAACTGCAAGATGCGGCTGTGCGCGTTGCACCACTGCAGCGTGATGCGGGCCTCGTCGATGGCCATGCCGATGTGCGAGGCCTGCTCTTCGAACACGCGAGCGATGCCCACATGGGGATCCCAGGCCACGAACAGCCCCTCCCACTCGAAGCGCCGGGTGAGCAAGGCTTCCAGCTCTTGCAGCAGCCAGGGCTCGGGCTCGCCCTTGATCACGAAGGCCAGCGTGGTGTCGTCCAACGCCACCAGGCCTTGCTTGCCCTCCACATGCAGCAGGCGTGCGTGGCGGTTGTCGGCAAACCAGGCATCGAGCTCGCCCGCAAACCGCTTGACCAAGCGCGTGAGCGTCTCGGGCGCCAAGATGGACTCCAAGAAGCTGAAGCGGTTGAGCTTGAGCACACAAATCGACAGCCCCTGGCGTTCCCCAGGCAAGGCGGCCTTCACTGCCTCTTCGAGGATGCTTTGGTTGGGCAGCATGTAGCGCGCATGGTGAGAGGCCGCATGGCGCAATCGGGCCTCGTAGCCCAGGCGCTGCTCCAGCTCTTTGGTGTGCTCGGCCAGGGCCCGTGCGCGCTCTTGGCGGTCGAGCCGCACGCGGTAGAACAGGGCCGCGGCCAGTGCCAGGGCCTTGAACACGCTGGCGTACAGGCTGGCCAACTGGAATGGGCCGCGCACCAGCCCCATCCAGCCCACGCCATTGATCACGATGGCCAAGAACTGCACCGACATGCCCACCGCCACCAGCTTGGCCACGGTGTTGTCGCGCCAGTGGCGCCAGCACATGGCCACGAGGAAGGTGGAGAACACCACCGTCAGGGTCTGGATGACGCTGCTGACGGGCGGCGCCCATTGCGGCATCACCCAGATCAGGGCCATCAGGCCGAGGCTCACGCCCATGATGACCTGGGTGATCCAGCGCTCGCCCCGGTTGAACTGCAAGATGGCGCGCAACACCAGGCTGGTGGTGCACAGGCCCAGCACCATCCACACATACGGCGGCAGGTTGAGCCCCGGCTGGTTGGGCCAAAACGTTTGGAAGCCATCGCCCGTGATGCCACTGACAGCGCCCAGCACGGGCAGCATCTCGGCCACCAGCATCACCGACATGGGGTGGCGGTTGACCACGGCCATCACCAGCGCCAGCAGCATGGTGAAGCTGATGGCGCCATAGCCCATGGCCCGGATGGTGGCCTCTCGGTGTTCGTGCTGGGCATACGCCGCCGGCGCCCACACACTGAGCACCGCAGAGACCGAGCCTTGGTTACGCAACAGGCACAGCACCTCGGCCGTGTGCCCGGCTGGCAGACGCAGCGGCATCACCACCGAGGCAAAGGGCAAGGGGCGCGCCCGAAACGGCCGCTGGTCGCCGCTGTGCAATTCACTGCGGTGCGCAGCCTGCCCCTGAGCCGAAGTCACGTCGGCGTAGCAGTCCACCCAGTCGAGGTAGCCGTCGGCAACCACCAGCCAAACCTCACGCTCGGCGGTGGCCTCGTTGCGCAAAGCCGTGCGCACCCACACACCGGCCGGGCCAAAGCCCAGCGCGCGCATGCCCGGGCGCGGCTTGGTCCACACCGCTTGGGCACCAGGGGGCGCGGTGGGCGCGCCCGTGTCTTGCAAGCCTGGACGCGACCAGATCTCGAAGCTGGCGCGTTGACCAGGCGCATCGATGTCCGCGAGCGCCCCGACGGGCTGCGCCACCATGGAGGCCTGTATGGTCAGGGGCAGCGCGCACAAGAGCAGCCACAGCATCCGCTGCAACCAACTGCCCACCTTGTACATGCCGTCGTGCTTCACCGCGTTGCCCGGTGGCCGACCCACGGTCCTGCTGCCCACATGTCGCCAGTATCGGGGCCCGCGCCAGGCCAGGCCCCGTTCAATTGAGGGATCAGCCCAGCGCTTCACCCTCATCCAGGGTGCCGCTTTCGCCATCATGTGGCAAGTGCGCCAGCGTGGCGGATTCGGGTAAAGCCTCGACGCCCTTGAGCGCGCGGCCCATCACCCGCGTGCGGGTCTCCACCGCCGAGATGGTGTTGCTGGCCTCGTCGAGCTTCTTGCGGGTCTTGGCCAGCACCTCGCCAAACTTGCCGAATTCGGTCTTCACCGCCCCCAGCACCTGCCAGACCTCGCTGGAGCGCCGCTCCAGCGCCAAGGTGCGGAAGCCCATCTGCAGGCTGTTGAGCGTGGCCAGCAAGGTGGTGGGCCCGGCCAGCACCACGCGGTGTTCGCGCTGCAACGCCTCGACGAGGCCGGGGCGGCGCAAAGCTTCCGCGTACAGGCCTTCGGTGGGCACGAAGAGGATGGCGAAGTCGGTGGTGTGCGGCGGGGCCACGTATTTCTCGCGGATGCTGCGCGCCTCCAGGCGCAGGCGTTGCTCGATGCCCTTGGCCGCCTGCTCGACCATGGGTGCATCGGCACGGTCTTGCGCCTCCAGCAAGCGCTCGTAGTCTTCGCGCGGAAATTTGGCGTCGATGGGCAGCCACAAGGCCGGGGCGTCCTGGCCCTTGCCCGGCAGGCGCACCGCGAACTCAACCCGGGCGCCGGTGCCAGGCACCGTTTCCACGTTGACGCCGTACTGCTCGGTCGTGAACACCTGCTCCAGCAAGCCCGCCAGCTGCACCTCGCCAAAGATGCCCCGGGTCTTGACGTTGCTCAGCACCCGGTTGAGCGAGCCCACGTCGCTGGCCAGGCGCTGCATCTCACCCAGGCCTTTGTGGACCAGCTCCAGCCGCTCGGCCACCTGCTTGAAGCTTTCGCCCAGGCGTGCTTCCAGCGTGGCGTGCAGCTTCTCGTCCACCGTCTGGCGCATCTGCTCCAGGCGCTTTTCGTTGTCGGCCTGCAGCGCCTGCAGCCGGGTCTCCACCGTTTGCCGCACTTCAGCGAGCTTGCGCTCGTTGGCCTCGCTCAGGTGGCGCAGCGCGTCGCTCAAGCCCTGCTGCATCCCGGCAAGCTGCACGCGGAAGCTGTCGAGCTGTTCGTTTTGCGTGCGGGTGGCATCGCCCTGCTGCCCCAGCACGTTGTGCTGCAGCAAGGCCATCGATTGGGTCAGGTTGTGCGCCAGCTCTTGCCGCGTGCCGCTGGCGCTGCGCTGCAGCTCGTCGCGCAACTCGCGCTCCAGGCCCTGACGCTGCGCCTCCGCATGGGCTTGCAGCGCTTGCCCCAGGGCCAGCAGGGATTGCTCGGTGCGCGCAGCATCCGCGCTGCCAGGCCGCACGATCAGCCACACCAGCAGGCCAACATTGAGGGCCAACACGGCCAAGATCAACCAGTTCATGGGCCAGATTGTCCCATCGCCCTGCCCGGCCAGCCGCCCTGCCCCGCCCATGAAAAAGCCGCCCGAAGGCGGCTGGTCAGCAGGCCGTGTCGGTGGCCTGCCCACGCCAATGGCGCGGCAAGCGGTTCAGGCGAACTCGACGTGCGCGCCCGTCTTGGTGCGCACCTCGTCCTGGGTCACCCCGGGTGCGAGTTCGAGCACCTTGAAGCCCTTGGGCGTCACGTCCATCACGCACAGCTCGGTGATGATGCGGTCGACCACGCCCACGCCGGTCAGCGGCAGCGTGCAGCTTTGCAGCAGCTTGTGCTCGCCGTTCTTGGCGGCGTGCTCCATCAGCACCACCACGCGCTTGACGCCGGCCACCAGGTCCATGGCGCCGCCCATGCCCTTGACCATCTTGCCCGGGATCATCCAGTTGGCCAGATCTCCCCGCTCAGACACCTGCATGGCGCCCAGGATGGACAGGTTGATCTTGCCGCCGCGGATCATCGCGAAGCTCTCGTGGCTGCCGAAGATCGAGCTGCCCGGCAGCGTGGTCACGGTCTGCTTGCCGGCGTTGATCAGGTCGGGATCGACCGCCGACTCATCGGGGAAGGGGCCGATGCCCAGCATGCCGTTCTCGGACTGCAGCCACACGTCGATGCCCGGCGCCACGTGGTTGGCCACCAGCGTGGGCAGACCAATGCCCAGGTTCACGTAGAAGCCGTCTTCGAGCTCTTGCGCCGCACGGGCGGCCATTTCGTCATGGGTCCACGGCATGGCTCAGGCTCCCTTCGGGTTCTGTTGGGTGGTGCGCTTCTCGATGCGCTTCTCGGGCGCGGCGTTGAGCACGATGCGGTGCACATAAATGCCCGGCAGGTGGATGCTGTCCGGATCGAACGTGCCCGTCTCGGCGATCTCTTCGACCTCCACCACCGTGATCTTGCCGGCCATGGCAGCCGCCGGGTTGAAGTTGCGTGCCGTGCGGCGGAAGATCAGGTTGCCGCTCTTGTCGGCCTTCCAGGCCTTGACCAGCGCCACCTCGGGCACCAAGGCCCGCTCCATCACGTAGACCTCGCCATCGAACTCGCGGGTCTCCTTGCCCTCGGCCACGATGGTGCCCACGCCCGTCTTGGTGAAGAACGCGGGGATGCCAGCGCCGCCGGCGCGCAGCTTCTCGGCCAGCGTGCCTTGGGGCGTGAATTCGAGCTCCAGCTCGCCCGACAGGTACTGGCGCTCGAACTCCTTGTTCTCGCCCACGTAGCTGGAGATCATCTTCTTGATCTGGCGCGTGTTGAGCAGCTTGCCCAGGCCAAAGCCGTCGACGCCCGCGTTGTTGGAGATGACCGTCAGGTCTTTGACCCCCGTGGCCTGCAGCGCGTCGATCAGCGCCTCGGGGATGCCGCAGAGGCCAAAGCCCCCCACGGCCATGAGTTGTCCGTCTCGGACGATGCCGGCCAGTGCACTGGCGGCGTCGGGATAGACCTTGTTCATCCGTTTGCTCCTTGGCAACAAGTTTCGCTGCAGTGCAGCAAAGCAAAGGTTACACCTGGCCGCAACGGAAAATCCATCCAGATCCCGGAAAAAACCTGCCCTCATCCGGGGCACTTGGTGCCGGCGCCACACGGGGCGCGCCGGGGTGGCACCAGGTTTGGGCCCGCCACGGCCTCAAAACGGCACCTCAGGCCGCACCTCAGGCCGGCGGCAAGGCGGGCGGCGCGTCCATCCCGGGCAAGGCCGGCGGCTGGCCCGTGAGCGCCTGCATCGGGGCGGGCAGCGGCTTGGGTCGCCCATCCACCTTGCTCACCCACACCATCGTGGCGCCACCAGCGGCATATGGCGAGCCCGGCTCGTCGGCGCGCTCCACCGTCACGAAGGTGTCGATGCTGGTGCGGCCTGGCGCTGCCACGTACAGCTTCACCCGCACATCGCCCGGGTAGACCAGCGGGCGGTAAAAATTGAAGAAGGCGTTGGCGATCACCGGGCCCTCATCGTCGTCGCCCACGGTGCCGGTCATCTCGGCGATCCAGCTGACGCGGGCCTGCTCCATGTAGCGGAAGTACACGGTGTTGTTGACGTGGCCGAGGCAGTCCATGTCCCCCCACAGGATGGGCAGGCTGATCTCGTGCACCAGGATTTTGTGTTCGGGCAGTTCAATGCGCATGGGGCGGTCTCAAGGTTCACTCAAGGCTGAAAACAGCAACGCCCCGCAGATGGGGGCGTCACTCGGCAAATCAAGCGGGCGCGTTCAGACCGCTGCCATGCCGTCGTCGGCCGAAATGATCGAGCCGTTGATGAAATCCGACTCGGCCGCGCACAGCATCACCACCAGCGCGTCCAAATCCTTCGGCGTGCCCACCCGCTTGCGCGGCAGCATCTGCACCAGCTTTTTGCCCGCTTCGGTTTCCCAGTGGTGGTGGTTGATCTCGGTGTCGATGTAGCCCGGGCAGATGGCGTTGGTGGTGATGCCGAACTTGCCCCACTCGCCCGCCATCGCGCGGGTCATGTGGATCACGGCCGCCTTGGACATGCAGTACACGCCAATCTGCGGCAGCGTGCGCAACCCCGCTGCGGAAGCGATGTTGATGATGCGCCCCCCGGTGAAGGTGCCCGGCGCGGCCCCCTTGGCCCGCGCCAGCATGCGCTTGGCCACCTCCTGCGCCACGAAAAACGCGCCGCGCGTGTTCGTGTCGAAAATGAAGTCGTAGCTGTCGGGCGAGACGTCCACCAAGCGCTCGGTGGTGCTCACCCCCGAGTTGTTGATCAGGATGTCAATCGGGCCAACCTCGGTCTCGGCGTGGGCCACGGCCGATTTGATGCTGTCGACGTCGGTCACGTCCAGCCCGACCACGTGGGCGTCGCCGCCATTGGCCTCGATCTCGTTGCGCAGCGTCTTGAGCCGCTCCACGCGGCGGCCGGCCAGCACCACGGCGGCGCCGGCCTGGGCCAGGGTGTGCGCGAACTGGGTGCCCAGCCCGCTGGAGGCGCCGGTGATCAGGGCCACGCGGCCAGAGAGGTCCAGGGTGTAGCTCATGGCAAAAAACTCCTCAGTGCCGGCGCCAAGGTGCGCCGCGTCTTCGCTTGTCAGATGACGGAAACCTTAGCACGCGCGTCGCGCTTTGATCCTGATTGAAGGTGGCAGACAACGGCTTTGCTTCACATGAAGTTCAGTGCCGCAAAATTTTCGAACGGTCGTTCTTTTTTTTGCCAGAATGCACGGGAAGCCCCTTAGAATCCCGCACCGAGCGGCCGCCACGTCCCCACCGCGCGCGCCCTCCCAGATCCGCCCAGAGCCCCACCTGTCCAGTCCGCCGCGAGGCGGCCTTTGTGAGAAGAAGGAACCACCATGTCGCCCCAGGAAATCCTCGAGCAATTCGGCCCCCGCGAGTCGATGGAATACGACGTCGTGATCGTCGGCGCTGGCCCGGCCGGCCTCGCCACCGCCATCAAGCTCAAGCAACTGGCTGAACAGGCGGGCAAAGAGATCAACGTCGTCGTGCTCGAAAAGGGCTCGGAAGCCGGCGCGCACATCCTGTCGGGCGCCGTGATGGACCCGCGCTCGATCAACGAGCTGTTCCCCAACTGGAAGGAACTGGGCGCCCCGCTGAACCAGCCGGTCACCGGCGACGAAGTCTATGTGCTGACCGAAACCGGCAGCATCAAGACGCCCGACGCCCTGGTGCCGAACTGCATGCACAACGAGGGCAACTACGTCATCAGCCTGAGCGACGTCTGCCGCTGGCTGGCCCAACAGGCTGAAAACCTGGGCGTGGAAATCTTCCCTGGCTTCGCCGCCGCCGAAGTGCTCTACAACGACGACGGTTCGGTCAAGGGCGTGGCCACCGGCAACATGGGCATCGACAAGTCGGGCGAGCCCACCGCCGACTTCCAGCTGGGCATGGAACTGCTGGGCAAGTACACCATCTTCGCGGAAGGCGCACGCGGCCACCTGGGCAAGCAGCTGCTGGCCAAGTTCAACCTGGGCGAAGGCAAGGCCCCGCAAAGCTTCGGCATCGGCATCAAGGAACTGTGGGAAATCGACCCGGCCAAGGCCAAGCCTGGCCTGGTGGTGCACACCGGCGGCTGGCCGATGGACACCCAGACCTTCGGCGGCGGCTTCCTGTACCACCTGGCTGACAACAAGGTCACCCTGGGCTTCGTGACCGGCCTGGACTACAAGAACCCCTGGCTGAGCCCCTTCGAAGAAATGCAGCGCTGGAAGACCCACCCGGTCATCAAGCAGTACCTCGAAGGCGCCAAGCGCCTGAGCTACGGCGCCCGCGCCATCAACAACGGCGGCCTGCCCTCGCTGCCCAAGACCGTGTTCAAGGGCGGCGCCCTGGTTGGCTGCAACGCCGGCTACATGAACGCTGCCCGCATCAAGGGCTCGCACGCCGCCATGAAGTCGGGCATGTTGGTGGCCGAAGCCGCCTTCGAAGCCGTGATGGCCGGCCGTCAGCACGACGAACTCAGCCGCTACCCCGAGCTGTTCGAACAAAGCTGGCTGCACGACGAGCTCAAGACCTCGAAGAACTTCAAGACCTGGTTCAAGAAGGGCTTCTACGTCGGCACCATCATGACCGCCGTTGAGCACTGGCTGCTGCCGCGCCTGGGCATCAAGGAAGCCCCGTGGACCCTGCGCAACCCTGCGCCGGACCACACCTTCCTCAAGCCGGCCGCCGAGTGCGCCAAGATCGACTACCCGAAGCCGGACGGCAAGATCACCTTCGACCGCCTGAGCTCGGTGTTCGTCTCGAACACCAACCACACTGAGCACCAGCCGGCTCACCTGACGCTGAAGAACGCCTCGGTGCCCGTGGCCACCAACCTGGCCAAGTTCGCCGGCCCCGAGTCGCGCTACTGCCCGGCCGGTGTGTACGAGTTCGTCAAGAAGGACAATGCCGACCAGCTGGTGATCAACGCCCAGAACTGCGTGCACTGCAAGACCTGCGACATCAAGGACCCGACCCAGAACATCGTCTGGATCACGCCGGAAGGCGGCGGCGGCCCGAACTACTCGGGCATGTGATGCCACGGGGCCTCGGCGCCCCGTGTCTTTCGTCCCGCAGCGATGCCCTGCTTCGCCCCAGGCCCGCCTTCGTGCGGGCCTTGTCGTTTGATCACGCAGCTTGGTCACGTTGTTTGCTCAGTTCGTTTGGCCTCGGTGAATCCCGTTCTCGCCATGTGCCTGAGCCTGCGCTGATAAGCTCCTGCCCGTGAGTGCATCCACCTCCCCCATCCCCAGCCCGCCCATGATCACGCCGCAGGACGAGGCCTACATGCGCATGGCGCTGGACCAGGCCCACAACGCCTGGCTGGCGGGCGAAGTGCCCGTGGGGGCCGTGATCGTGCGTCAGGGCCAGGTGCTGGCCACCGGCTACAACCGCCCCATCACCACGCACGACCCCACGGCGCACGCCGAGATCGTGGCCCTGCGCCACGCCGCGCAGCTGGCGGAAAACTACCGCCTGCCTGAGTGCGAGCTGTACGTGACCCTGGAGCCCTGCGCCATGTGCGCGATGGCCTTGATGCACGCGCGTTTCAAGCGCATCGTGTTCGCCGCCCCGGACCCCAAGACGGGCGTGGCCGGCTCGGTGACCGACCTGTTCGCCCTGCGCCAGCTCAACCACCACACCCACGTGCTCGGCGGCGTGCTGGCCGAGCCGGCCAGCCAGATGCTCAAGGCCTTCTTTGCCGAGCGCCGGGCACAAATCAAAGCGCTGCGTGACGAGCGACAGGCCGCTGCTGCGCGTCAGGCCCTGCACCAAGGCTTGGAGGTGCTTGAAGAACTCGAGCCCCCATTGCCAGTGGCGGAGGTGGAGGCCATCGACATCGAGTGGCCCCAGCCCCAACAAGGGACATCAAGGCTCGACTGAGTTCGCCCTCGGCTCCGTGTGTGCGGCCAATTGGCTGGCCACGCGGGTGTGCTCGATCGCGAAGCGCCCGCCGGTATGCGATTGCCATGCTGCGCGTGAAAGCACCGCAGCCAGTCGCTCGGCGGCAGCCGGGTTCGTGGCGTAGATGGAGACGTCAGGCGCTCCCAAGGTGATGTTGGTCATCTTCATCTGGAGCTGCCCCACTTTGATCCAACGCGCAGGCCGCACCGGGAACCAGGTGTCATAGACCATGGCGATCTCGACGCCCTTGCGGTCCATCATGTCGGCCATCCAGTCGCCGCCGTCAGGGTTGGCCTTGTGCTGCGCAAGCGCCTCGAAGGAGCCCAGCCCCCACAAGTCCAGCACGTATTGCCCGCCCCGCAGGCTCACCAACCCGAGGTCGTTCACTGCGACCTTCATGCCCATGGACTTGACGATGTCGGCCATCTGCACTTGCTGGCTGTACACATTGAGCGCAGCCAGCGGCGTGGTCAGCGTGGCGTAGAGCATTGGCGACACCGCAATGGGCAGGGCCGTCACGAAGCGCCAGAACCGCGGCCATTGTTGAAGGGCAACATCCAGCAGCATCAGGGCGACGAACACCAGGAAGTAGACCTCGTAGCGGCCGTAGGCGCCAAAGTGGCCGAACAACAAGTGCAATCCACACACCGCGAGCAGCACCGCGGATCGCGCTTTGCCAAGGCCAGGCATGTACGCCGCGCACCCCAGCACCAACAGCGGCACCCAGCCGTGTTCATGGAGGTTGTGTCGCAGGTTGCCGGTCACACCCCGGACATCAAAGCCTTGGCTTTTGGCCACGATGGAAGACGGCAGGTAACCCAAGCCCAGGTGGCTCAAGTACACGCTGAAGGCCAGCAGCAACAACGCCGCAGCCATGCCCGTGAAGAGCGCAGACCTGAACTCGCCGCGCCACATGAGGTACAGGCCCACAGGCAACACCACAGCCAGGCCCTCGTAGCGCACCAGCGGCAGCGCCATCATGGCCAGCCAGAACGACCAGGTCAGCGGGTGGGCCTGGGTGCCCGTGCGTTCTGACTCGATCACCCCGATTGCAATGGTGACCACGAGGAACACTTGCAACGCGTGCTCCAGCCCATTGAAAGGCAGGCCATACACGTTGAAGACCAGGCCCATCACCGCCGCCAGCAACGTGGCAATGCCTTGCCCTTGCGACAGGAAGAGCCGGCGGATCAGCCACAGCGTCCCCATTGCGCAAGCGAAGTTGATCAGCAGTGGCACCTGCTCATAGAGGGCCAGTGGCAGGCGAGAAAATGGCGCAAGCAGGAATGGCCACAGCGGGCTGCTCGATGGCGCCGAGAACTCGCTGGCGTTGATGCCGTAGTGCCCCACAGCGATGTTCCTCGCCAGTGCGAGGTGGATGTATGGGTCATCCAGCGTGTAGGTGAAATGCCCGTGATCGAGCAGCAAGATTGCCGCATACAGGCACGCCAGCGGCAATGCCAACCACCCCAAAGACCTGAACATTGCGCTCCTCCCGGTTGGCCCAGGGGAGCATGCGGGCTCGGCACGAGCACATCCCTCAAGCGCGTGGGCAAACCACGCACTCGATCCCCCTGAACATTTGTTTCTTTATGGACCCCAGTTTATGGGGTCTGACAGAAAATGACAGAGGGGGAGTGCCTAACCCGTCCGGGTGGCTTGCTGGTGCACTGGTCAGGCTGCGCCAATCAGCCTGGCTGCGCTCACTCCCACTCGATGGTGGCAGGCGGCTTGCTCGACACGTCGTAGGTCACGCGGTTGATGCCGCGCACCTCGTTGATGATGCGGCCCGACGTGCGCTTGAGCATGCTGTACGGCAGCTCGGCCCAATCGGCGGTCATGAAGTCCGAGGTTTGCACCGCACGCAGCGCCACGACGTAGTCGTAGGTGCGGCCATCGCCCATCACGCCCACGCTCTTGACCGGCAGGAACACGGTGAAGGCTTGGCTGGTGAGGTCGTACCAGCTCTTGCCGGTGGCGGGGTCGATGGTGTTGCGCAGCTCTTCGATGAAGATGGCATCGGCACGGCGCAGCAGGTCGGCGTATTCCTTCTTCACCTCGCCCAGGATGCGCACGCCCAGGCCCGGGCCCGGGAAGGGGTGGCGGTACACCATCTCAGGCGGCAGGCCCAGGGCCACGCCCAGCTCGCGCACCTCGTCCTTGAACAGCTCGCGCAACGGCTCCAGCAGCTTCAAGCCCAATTGCTCAGGCAAGCCGCCCACGTTGTGGTGGCTCTTGATGGTGGTGGCCTTCTTGGTCTTGGTGCCACCGCTTTCCACCACGTCAGGGTAGATGGTGCCTTGGGCCAGGAAGGTCGCGCCCTTGTGACCCTGGCCGCTTTGCTTGAGCTTCTCGGCCTCGGCCTTGAACACGTCCACAAACAAGCCGCCAATGATCTTGCGCTTGCGCTCGGGGTCGGTCACGCCAGCCAGCTGGCCGAGGAACAGGTCAGCCGCATCCACGCGGATGACCTTGGCGTGCAGCTTGCCCTCGAACATCTCCATGACCATGTCGCCTTCGTTGAGACGCAGCAGGCCGTGATCGACGAACACACAGGTCAGCTGGTCACCGATGGCGCGGTGGATCAGGGCGGCGGCCACCGACGAGTCCACACCGCCCGACAGGCCCAGGATGACCTCTTCATCACCGACTTGCTCGCGGATCTTGGCCACGGCCTCTTCGATGTAGTCGCCCATGATCCAGTCGCCCTTGCAGCCTGCGATCTCGTGCACAAATCGGTTGAGCATGGCCTGGCCCTGCACGGTATGCGTGACCTCGGGGTGGAACTGCACGGCGTAGTAGCCCTTGGCCTCGTTGGCCATGCCCGCGATGGGGCAGCTGGGCGTCGAGGCCATCAGCTTGAAGCCTTCGGGCAGCTTGGTGACCTTGTCGCCGTGGCTCATCCACACCTTCAGCATGCCGTGGCCCTCAGCGGTGGTGAAGTCGGCGATGCCATCGAGCAGCTTGGTGTGGCCATGGGCACGCACCTCGGCGTAGCCGAACTCGCGGGTGTCCGACCAGCTCACCTCGCCGCCCAGTTGCACGGCCATGGTCTGCATGCCGTAGCAGATGCCCAGCACGGGCACGCCCAGGTCCCACACGATCTGCGGGGCGCGCAGCTGGTGGTCTTCGTAGGTCGAGGCGTGGCTGCCCGACAGGATGATGGCCTTGGGGTTGAACGCACGGATGACGTCTTCCGACACGTCGTTCGGGTGGATCTCGCAGTACACGTGGGCTTCGCGCACGCGGCGGGCGATCAGCTGGGTGACTTGGGAGCCGAAGTCGAGGATCAGGATCTTGTCATGCATGGTGGGCTCGGGTATCCAAAGGCGAAAAACGGATTGTGCGCGCGACGCCAGCCAGCGGGCAAGCCCGGCGCTGGCGCAGCGCAGGGTCTCAGGTGCTCACACGCTGGGGCTGGGCCTCGTGGCGGTGGCGAGCAAAGTAGCGCAGGCCGATGAAGGCCGCCACGGCCTGGATGGCCGCGCACAGGTAGAACGGCGCACCCAGGTGCCAATCGCCCTGGGGGTAATGCGACACGGTGGCCAGCAGCGGCGTGCCCAGCAGCGGGCCAACCACGGCCGCCACGCTGTTGATCGATGACACGGCGCCCATGCTCTCGCCCTGGCGAGACGGATCGACTGCGTTCGATACCACGCTTTGCAGGCCCGGCTGCACCATGTAGCCAAACACATTGGCCACGATGACGACGTACATCATCCAGCCCTCAGGCACCGCCCCCCAGGCGAAAAACGCGATGGTGGACGACACCAGGCCGATGCGCACGATGTTGTGCAGCGGCATGCGCTTTTGCACCTGACGCAACAGGCCGCCCTGCACCAGCACGGCCATCATGCCGACGGCGAAGAGCGACAGGCCGTTGTCGCGCGGCGACCAGCCGAACTTGAACTCGGTGTAGAGGAACCAGCTGGTGTGCAGGCAGAACTGGGCCAGGATGGACAGGCCCATGATCCACATCAGCGTCTCGACGCCCTGCAGGCTGCGCAGGCGGGCCAGCGCAGCAAACGGGTTGGCGCGGGCCACATGGAACTGGCGGCGGCGCTCTTGCGGCAGCGACTCGGGCAACACGAAGTAGCCGTACACGCAGTTGAGCAGGCACAGCGAGCCCGCCAGGAAGAAGGGCCAGTGGATGTTCATGTCACCCAGCAGGCCGCCGGTGACCGGCCCCAGGATGAAACCCACGCCAAACATGGCGCCCAGCAGGCCATAGTTCTTGGCCCGGTCTTGGGGTTGGGTGATGTCGGCCACGTAGGCGTTGGCCACGGCGATGTTGGCGCACACCGTGCCGCCCATGATGCGCACCGCGATCAGCATCCAGAACTCGGTGGCCAGCGCGGTGACGAAGAAGTTGACCGCCATGCCCAGCAGGCCCAGCAGCAACACCGGTCGGCGCCCGTACTTGTCCGACAGGCCACCCAGGATGGGCGCGCTGAAGAACTGCGCGATGGCGAACGCGGCCTGCGCCATGCCATAGCCCATGGAGGTGCCTGAGCCCGAATCCATGAAGGTGCCGATGAGCTTGGGCAGCACCGGCGCGATGATGCCGATCGACATCATGTCGAGCAGCACCGTGATCATGATGAAGGGCATGGCGGCCTGACGGCCGGCGGGGTTTGCCATGGCGAACCGGAAAAAAAGAGCACCGGCTTGCGGCCGGTGCGGTGGTTGGGGCAGAGCGGGCCTGCAGGCCGGTCAGCAGTTGCTGACCGCGCGGCCCCAGGGCTCACTCCATGCGGTAGTTGGGCGCTTCCTTGGTGATCTGCACGTCGTGGACGTGGCTCTCACGGATGCCAGCTGCCGTGATCTCGACGAACTCGGCCTGGTTGCGCATGTCTTCGATGGTGCCACAGCCACAGTAGCCCATGGATGCGCGAAGACCCCCGGCCATCTGGTACAGGATGGTGACCACAGAGCCCTTGTAAGGCACGCGACCTTCGATGCCTTCCGGCACCAGCTTGTCGGCGTTCGGGTTGGTCTGCTCGTCGGCTTCCTGGAAGTAGCGGTCGGCCGAGCCGGCCTTCATGGCGCCGATCGAGCCCATGCCACGGTAGCTCTTGTACGAGCGGCCTTGGTACAGGATCACTTCGCCCGGAGCTTCTTCGGTGCCGGCGAACATGCCGCCCATCATCACGGCCGATGCACCGGCGGCGATGGCCTTGGCGATGTCGCCCGAGTAGCGGATACCGCCGTCAGCGATCAGGGGCACGCCAGTGCCTTGCAGCGCGGTGGCAACGTTGTCGATGGCGGTGACCTGGGGCACGCCCACGCCAGCGATGATGCGGGTGGTGCAGATCGAGCCCGGGCCGATGCCGACCTTGACGCCATCGGCGCCGGCTTCGACCAGCGCCAGCGCAGCCGCGCCGGTGGCGATGTTGCCGCCGATCACATCGACCTGCGGGAAGTTTTGCTTGACCCAGCGCACGCGCTCGATCACGCCGTGGCTGTGGCCGTGGGCGGTGTCGACGATCAGGGCATCGACGCCGGCCTTGACCAGCAGCTCGACGCGCTCTTCCGTGCCCTCACCCACGCCGACGGCCGCGCCCACGCGCAGCTTGCCGTGCGCATCACGGGCGGCATTGGGGAAGCTGTTTTGCTTGGTGATGTCCTTGACGGTCACCAGGCCCTTGAGTTCGTTGGCGTCGTTGACGACCACCACGCGCTCCAGCTTGTGCTGGTGCATCAGCGCTTTGGCTTCAGCGGGCGAGGTGCCCTCTTTCACCACGATCAGGCGCTCACGCGGGGTCATGATCTCGCGCACGGGCACGTCGAGGCGGGTCTCGAAGCGCAGGTCGCGGCCGGTCACGATCCCCACCACCTTGCCCTCGTCGACGACGGGGAAGCCGGAGATGCCGTGCTGTTGCGACAGGGCGATCACGTCGCGCACCTTGACGCCCGACGAGATGGTGATCGGATCACGCAACACGCCAGACTCGTAGCGCTTGACCTTGGCCACTTCGGCAGCTTGCTGCTTGGGCGTCAGGTTCTTGTGGACGATGCCGATGCCGCCTTCTTGGGCGATGGCAATGGCCAGACGGGCCTCCGTCACGGTGTCCATGGCGGCGGACACGAGCGGCAGGTTCAGTTGGATGTTGCGAGAAAGACGGGTGGCCAGCGAGGTGTCGCGGGGCAACACCTGAGAATATGCGGGCACCAACAACACGTCGTCGAACGTGAGGGCTTTACCAAGCAGGCGCATGAACGGGCTCCAGACGCAAAAGCGGATTATACGCGGAGTCACGCCCCCTTGCTGGGGCTGCCCAAACACCCAGGCTGAGGGTAACTGCCGTGACAAATGCAAACCACAGCATGGCCTGGCCAAAATGGGCGCACTACACTGGTGAGCGTTGTCTTGCGCACCCACGCTCACCCGACCATGCCTGCATCGCCCGATCAAACGTTCACCCCCAAGCGCCTGTGGATGGCGGCGTGCTGGCTGGGCTTGTCCATGGCCCTGGCCCCGCAACTGGCGCATGCGCAATGGAAGTGGAAGGACGCCAGCGGCGCCGTGCAGTACAGCGACCGCCCGCCACCCGCAGGCACACCCGACAGCCAGATCCTCAGCCGGCCTGCCGCCGCCCGTGCGGCCCAGCGCAAGGCCTTGGCCAACATCCCTGTCGAGGCTGCGGCCTCTGCGGCGTCCAGCACCATTGACCCCGCCCTCGAGGCACGCAAAAAGAAGCTCGACGAGGAAAAGGCGACGCGCAAGAAGGCAGACGACGAGAAGCTCGCTGCGCAGCGCGCCGACAACTGCCAGCGGGCCCGTGGCTACATGCGCTCGCTGCAAGACGGCTTGCGCATTGCCCGCACCACGGCCAATGGCGAGCGCGAGGTACTCGATGACCGCGCCCGCGCCGAAGAGGCAGAGCGCACCCAGGGCGTGATCGCCAACAACTGCGACTGAGCGTCAGCCGCCCGCGACCACCTCAGCCTGCCGGCGTTTCGCTGCGGTCTTTCGGGCGGTGGTAGCCCTTGGGCAGCTTTTCGCCTTGCTTGCGGTAGCGCACGCGGCGGGCCTCTTTCGGATCGACCTTGAGCGGGCGCACCAGCTCCACCCGGTCACCATCGCGCAGCACATGGCCCACGGCTTCCTTGCGTCCCCACACGCCCACAGACCAGCCTTGCTCGGCGGCCTGATCGGGTAGCGGCATGCCGGGCCACTGCCATACACCGGCCTCGTGCAGGGCCACAGCCAGCGTGCTGCCGGCCGGCAGGCGCAGCGTCACCGTGCGCACCTCGCGCGGGGCCACGCCCACGCACACCTCGATGCTCAGCAGCTCAGCGCTTGCCATAGACCTGCTCCGCGCGGTGCACGAAGGCCTCGATGAATGTGTTGGCGATGCGGTCAAACACAGGGCTCACCACCAGCGACAGCGCCTTGCTGGAGAAGGCATAACGCAGCGTGAACTCGACTTTGCAAGCGGCCGCGTCAGCCGGGTCACCGGGCTCACCCTGCGCGCCCACGGGCTTTTGCAGCGGCGTGAACACCCAACTGCCCTCCAGGCTGGAGAATGGGCCATCGACCAGTTTCATGTGCACGGCGCGGTTGGCTTCGTGCACGTTGCGGGTGGTGAAGGCCTGGTGCACACCGGCAAAGGCGATCGACACCTGAGCCGTCACGCCATCGTCGTGCTGCTTCAGCACCTGGGCGCGGTCGCACCAAGGCAGGAACTGGGGATAGTCCGGCACGGCGGTCACCAGCGCAAACATTTCGCGCGGCGAGTACCAAAGCAGGACAGACTTGTGGACATGCTTCATAGAATGTCGACATTTTAAAGAGCCTCTTGCACGGGCCGAGCCCATGACCATCGCAGAAAACCGCAAAGCGCATTTCAATTACCACATCGAGGAACGCTACGAGGCGGGCGTGGTGCTGGAAGGCTGGGAAGTCAAGGCCATCCGTGAGGGCCAGGTGCAGATGACGGACGGCTACGTGGTCATCAAGAACGGCGAGCTGTACCTGATCGGCTTGCGCATCAACGCGCTGCGCTCCGCCTCCACCCACATCCGCCCGGACGCCGACCGCACCAAGAAGCTGCTGATGCACCGCGCGGAGATCCGCCGCCTCATCGGCAAGACCGAGCAAAAGGGCTTCACCATGGTGCCGTTGAACCTGCACTGGAAGGGTGGCCGGGTCAAGGCTGAGATCGCGCTGGCCAAGGGCAAGGCCGAGCACGACAAGCGCAACACCATCAAGGACCGCGACTGGGAGCGGGAGAAGGGCCGGCTGATGCGCAACAAGGTGTCATCGGGCGGTAAAGACTGACCGGCGGCGCGACGCGGCTTTGCGTCGGCATCTCACCCGGCCAGTGTTGCAATGCGGCGTGCACACCGGCTGAAAAAGCAGTACATTGCGCAACTGGTACCACTCGTTACCAAGCACAACATGAGCACTGCACACGCCCCCGCTGCCGCTGAACACGCCCCCATGGTCGTCCGCGAGAACCTCGACTTCGGCCTCGACCAGGACATCCCCCGCTACTGGATGGGTGGCGATGCGTTCAAGACGCGCTTTTTCGACGCCATGTCCACCCTCTTCCCCGCTGGCGAGAAATTTTTCATCGTCAGCGTGCGCGAGTTCAAGGACCAGATCACCAGCCCCAAGCTGGCGGCCGAGGTGCGTGACTTCACCCGCCAGGAAGCCCAGCACAGCATGGTGCACCGGCAGTACAACGAGCGGCTCAAGACCCAGGGCATCGATGTCGACGCCATCACCCGCGACCTGGAGCAAGACCTCTTCGTCGACATCCCCAAGGTGACCACGCCCACCCAGCGCCTGGCGGCCACGGCGGCCCTGGAGCACCTCACGTCGATGATGTGCACGTGCTTCTTCGAGCGCAAAGACCTGCTGGCCAGCAGCGACCCGCGCGTGCGCGCCATGTATGCCTGGCACGCCATCGAAGAGGTGGAGCACAAGGCGGTGGCCTACGACGTGCTCGTTGACGTGGCCAAGGCCGGCTACTTCCGCCGCAACATGGCGATGGTGGCCGTCAGCGTTGGCTTCCCCATCACCGTGATGCGCATCATGAACCAGATGTTCAAGGCCGATGGCTTCAACTTCTGGCAGCGCGCCAAGCTGTGGGCCAAGGGCCTGTGGTGGTTCTGGAAGCCGGGCGGCCTGTTCCCGCCCACGCTGGGCTACTACTTCGCCTACTACAAGCGCGACTTCCACCCCTGGAAGCAAGCCGAGATGCCCAGCTATGGCGACTGGGTGAAGAACTTTGCCCGCACGGGCGACCCGATCGCTGCGGGCAACGCCCTGCACGCTGCAGGCCAGTGAGCCCCTGCCCTCAGGGCCAGGGGTTGGGGCCAGGCTTCAGCTGAGCGCCAGCGCCTGGCTCAGATCGGCGATCAGGTCGTCAGGCTGCTCCAACCCGATGGACAGGCGCACCAGCGTGCCCGTGTGGTCGGCCAGCGCACCGAATTGCCGCATGCCGGTGAGCCCGTAAGGCATGACCAGGCTCATCGGCCCGCCCCACGAGTAGCCGATCTTGAACAGGCGCAGCCGGTCCACGAAGGCGTGCACGCGGGATTGCGGCCAGTCATCGGCCTCGAACACCATGGACACCAGGCCCGCCGCGCTGCGGCAGTGGCGCAACCAATGGGCGTGGCCTGGCGCGTCCGGCAAGGCCGGGTGCAACACTTGGCTGAATGCGGTTTGCTGCAGCAGCCATGCGGTGACGTGCCGTGTGGCCGCATCATGTGCCGCGTAGCGCACATGGATGCTGGACAGCCCCTTGAGGATGAACTCGGCATCGTTGCCGCTCACGCCCAGGCCAAAGCGCATGTGGCTCATCTTGAGCTGGTGGTGCAGCGCCTCGTCGCGCGTCACCACCGCGCCCATCAGCACGTCGCCGCCGCCCGAGGGGTACTTGGTGAGCGCGTGCACCGTGAGGTCCACCCCGCGTGAGCCATGGCGATCAGGCAGGCCCAGCTCGAAGGGCTGGAAGGCCAAGCCGGCACCCCAGGTGTTGTCGAGCGCAGCGACGATGCGCGGGTGCTGCCGACACACCGCCAGCAAGCCATCCAGGTCAGGAAACTCAAGGGTGACCGAGCCCGCCGCCTCCAGCCACACCAGTCGCGTGGCCGGCGTGATGCGCGCAGCCAGATCGGCGGCATCCAGCGGGTTGTAGAAGGCGTGCCGCACACCCCAGTGCGCCAACTCGGCCCTCACCACATCCTTGTTCGGACCATAGGCGTTGTCGGGCAGCAGCACCTCGTCGCCCGCGCGCAGCAGCGACTGGTTGACCAGCGCCAGCGCCGACAAGCCCGAGGGCGCCAGCAGCGCCTGGTGGCCGCCTTCCAGCGTGGCCAGGCGCTCTTCCAGCGTGAAGGTGGTCGGTGTGCCGTGCAAGCCGTAGGTGTAGCCGCTCTTGTCTTTCCACTGTGTGGTCGCCAAGGCCGCCGTGTCCGGGAAGATCACGGTCGAGGCCTTGTGCACCGCCGGCACCACCGAGCGGAAGCCCTGCGGTGCCTCGTAGGGGTGGTGGATCAGGTCGGTGCTGCGCACGGTCATGGCCAGATCAGGGCAGGTCAGATGGGCAGGCCGATCAGGTCATGGCCCTCGGCCGCCACGATGCGGGCGCGGGTGAACTCGCCCACCTTGAGCGTCTTGCTGGCCTTCTCGGGCGGCAGCAGGCGCACGGTGCCGTCGATCTCGGGCGCATCGGCGTACGAGCGCCCCACCCCACCCTTGCGGCCCAGGGCCGGCGCGCTGTCGACCAGCACCTGCATGGTGGCGCCCACGCGGCGCTGCAACTTGGCCACCGACACGGCTTCGGCCACGGCCATGAAGCGGGCCTGGCGCTCGTTGCGCACCTCATCAGGCAAGGCACCGGGCAGCTCGTTGGCGGGCGCGCCTTCGATCGGCGAGTAGGCAAAGCAGCCGGCGCGGTCGATCTCGGCCTCTTTCAGGAAGTCGAGCAGGTAGCTGAACTCGTCCTCGGTCTCACCGGGGAAGCCGGCGATGAAGGTGGAGCGCACCACGATTTCGGGGCAGATCTCGCGCCAGCGGCGCAGGCGGTCGAGGTTCTTCTCGCCGTTGGCGGGGCGCTTCATGCGCTTGAGCACGTCCGGGTGGGCGTGCTGGAAGGGCACATCCAGGTAGGGCAGGATCAGGCCTTCGGCCATCAGCGGCACCACCTCGTCCACGTGCGGATAGGGGTAGACGTAGTGCATGCGCACCCACGCGCCGTGCTGGCGGGCCATCTCGCCGAGCTGGGCGGCCAGGTCGTACATGCGGGTCTTGACGGGCTTGCCGTCCCAGAAGCCGGTGCGGTACTTGACGTCCACGCCGTAGGCGCTGGTGTCCTGGCTGATGACGAGCAGCTCTTTCACGCCAGATTCGAACAGGGCGCGGGCCTCGCTGAGCACATCGCCGATGGGACGCGAGACCAGGTCGCCGCGCATGCTGGGGATGATGCAGAAGCTGCAGCGGTGGTTGCAGCCTTCCGAGATCTTCAGGTAAGCGTAGTGCTTCGGGGTCAGCTTGATGCCAGCCACGCCACGCGCTTCGGGCACCAGGTCGATGAAGGGGTCGTGCGGCTTGGGCACGTGGGTGTGCACCGCGTCCATCACCTCTTGCGTGGCATGCGGGCCAGTCACGGCCAGCACCTTGGGGTGCACTTGGCGCACCAGGTTGTCGGCACCGCCCTCGCCCGCCTTGGCGCCCAGGCAGCCCGTCACGATGACCTTGCCGTTGGCCGCCAGGGCCTCGCCGATGGTGTCGAGGCTTTCCTTGACCGCATCGTCGATGAAGCCGCAGGTGTTGACGATCACCATGTCGGCGCCGTCGTAGGTCTTGCTGGTTTCGTAGCCCTCAGCGCGCAGCTGGGTCAGGATCAGTTCGCTGTCGGTCAAGGCCTTGGGACAGCCCAGGGAGACGAAAGCGATCTTGGGGGCGGGGGATGCGGATTCACTCATCCCTCTATTGTCGTGGATCCTGGCCGTGCCGGCACGGCTGGGCCCCTCAAGTCTGTGAGCGAGGTCCGAGAGATCAGGCCTCGGCGGCCCCACGGTTGGCCAGCGCGTCGGCGCGCTCGTTGCCCGGATCGCCCGAATGGCCTTTCACCCAGCGCCAGGTCATGTCGTGCTGCAGCACCAAGGCTTCGAGCTCGCGCCACAGGTCGTCGTTCTTCACCGGCTTGCCGTCGGCCGTCTTCCAGCCACGCTTCTTCCAGCCCGTGATCCACTCGGTCATGCCTTTGCGCACGTACTCGCTGTCGGTGTAGATGGTGATGCGGCAGCGTTTTTTGAGCGCGCTCAGCGCCTGGATCACGGCGGTGAGCTCCATGCGGTTGTTGGTGGTGACGCGCTCGCCTCCCCACATTTCTTTTTCGTGCGGGCCGCTGACCATCCACACGCCCCAGCCGCCTCGGCCAGGATTGCCTTTGCAGGCCCCGTCGGTGTAGAGCGTCACCACGGGCAAACTGTTGTCTTGCATGGGCGCGATTGTAAGGACGCCCAATCAAGCGCCCGGCAAATCGTGGATGCCACGCTGCGCCACCACGGCCGGCGCCGCGGCCGGCGCCAGACGCGGCCGTTTGAGCTTGCCCACCATCCGCATGCTGCGCACCCGCTTTCGGGCCACCACAAAATAAACCGCGCCCAGCACGGGCCACCACTTCTCGCCGGCCCGCTCCATCCAGCGCAGCCGCTGCAGTTGGGTCTCGTGGCGCACCATCGGGCGGTAAAAGCCAAAGCAGCCGTCTTCAACTTCCAGATCAAGCAGGCGCAGCCAGTCACGCAGGCGCCAGTAGGTGATGAACTCACCTTGCGGCAGCACCAACGCCGAATTCACCCCCCAGCGGCCCATGCGCTGCCACATGCCCCACAGGCTGGCCGGATTGAAGCCGGCGATCACCACCCTGCCCTCGGGCATCAGCACCCGCTCGACCTCGCGCAGCGTGTGGTGCGGGTCTTTGGCCAGTTCCAAGGCGTGGGGCATGAGCACCAGGTCCAGGCTGTTGTTCGGGAAAGGCAGGGCCTCGAAATCGCAGCGCAGGCTGGTGGGTGCCTGCATCGGGGCCGTGGTCGTCCAGTCTTGGTAGGCGGCATCCAGGGCCAACCACCGGTGCTGCATCCTGTTGGCGCGCAGGCCATCCAGCTCCGGCATGCCCAGTTGCAAGGCGTGGAAGCCAAAGATGTCGGCCACCAGGCGATCGAGCTGAGCTTGCTCCCAATCAAGCAAGGCTTGCCCCGGCGGCAAGGCCAACCAGGGGTGCAAATCTATAATCGGGTCAAATCTGGACATGAAGCTCGTTGCCATCCCCGCCTTCACCGACAACTACATCTGGATGCTCCACGACGGCCACGAAGCCTTGGTGGTCGATCCGGGTGACGCCGTCGCCGTTGAACAGGCCCTCGCCCAAGTGGGCGTGAAGCTGTCTGCCATTCTAGTGACCCATCACCACGCTGATCACATTGGCGGGCTGGCGGCGTTGCAGCCACACGGCGCGCCCGTCTGGGGACCGTCCAGCTTGGTGGAAAAAGGCGTCACCCATCCCGTGGATGAAGGCAGCAGCCTGAGTTGGCGCGGCTTGTCGCTCCAGGTTTGGAGCGTGCCCGGCCACACGGCGGTGCACCTGGCCTTCCTGGCGCCCGTGCAGCCATTGCGCAGCACCCCGCTGCTGTTCATTGGCGACACCTTGTTCTCGGCCGGTTGCGGACGCATCTTTGACGGCAGCGTTGAGCAGTTGGCGGACAGCTTGGCGCGATTGGTCCTTTTACCGCCGGACACCGAGATTTGCCCCGCTCACGAATACACTCTCGGCAACCTGAGGTTTGCCCGGGCGGTCGAGCCGGGCAACTTAGCCGTGGTTAAGCACGAGGCGCAATGCCTGGCCTGGCGCGAGGCCGGTCAACCCACGGTGCCGACCACGTTGGCGCGAGAGTTGGCGATCAACCCGTTCCTGCGGTGCGATCGACCCGAAGTGACCCGCAGTGCCTTGGCCCACGGCGCCCAGGCCGATTCACCACTGGCTGTATTCACCGAGCTGAGACGATGGAAAAACGCATTCTGACCCGCACCGCCCAAGCCTGTCACGATGTCCGTCCGTCGCCACGCCGCCCGGCTGGCCTGTGGATGGGCGTGAGCGTGCTTGGCGCCATGCTGCTCAGCGCCTGCGGTACACCTGTGAAGACCTCGGCATCGCGCCTCGACATGGACACGCTGCTCTACACCGCCCCGACGGCAGCGGGCGCGCCGTCGACCAACAGCAGCCGGTATGCCTCGCGCCTGCCCTCGACGCAAGACCCGACGTCTGGCCTGCGGGTGGACATTGGCTCTGCCGCCTTGGAGCAACCCGTCGAGGCCCTGACGCCGCCGGTGAGCCTGAACCCTGTGGCCCTGGTGAGCACGGTGACGCCAACGCCCGCCGCAACCGCCACGAGCAAGCCCGATGTGCCTGCGGCGGCACCGGCAGCCAAAGCCACCACCACGGCTGAACAGCCTGCCGCGGCTCAAGCCATCGACGCAGAGAACCAAGACGAAGGCAAAACCGCGATCGGCGCCATCTCAGACCCGCTGAGCCCTGATGCCACGGTGGACCTCAACGACAACCAGGCCAACCAAGACCTGTGGGGGCGTGTGCGCAGCGGATTTGCCCTGCCCGATCTGGACTCCCCGCTGGTTGGCGACCACGAGCGCTGGTACGCCAGCCGCCCTGACTACGTCGCGCGGATGACCGACCGCTCCAGCCGCTACCTCTTCCACGTCGTGGACGAGATCCAGCGCCGCAACATGCCCACCGAATTGGCGCTGCTGCCGTTCATCGAAAGCGCGTTCAACCCGCAAGCCATGTCATCGGCGCGGGCATCGGGCATCTGGCAGTTCATGCCGGCCACCGGCAAGACCTTTGAACTCAAGCAGAACATGTTCCGCGACGACCGTCGCGACGTGCTGGCCTCCACCCGCGCTGCGCTCGATTACCTGCAGCGGCTCTACCGTCAGTTCAGCGACTGGAACCTGGCCCTCGCTGCCTACAACTGGGGGGAAGGCAACGTCGCGCGGGCGATTGCGCGCAACCAGCGTGCCGGCTTGCCCACCGACTACCTGAGCCTGAACATGCCGCCCGAGACGCGCAACTACGTGCCCAAACTGCACGCGGTCAAGCGCATCATCGCTCGGCCTGAGGCCTATGGCCTGACGCTGACACCGATCGAAAATCACCCCTACTTCGTGAGCGTGCCGCTCAAGCGCGACATCGACGCCACGCTCGCCTCGCGGCTGGCTGCCCTGTCACTCGACGAGTTCAAGGCGCTGAACCCATCGCTCAACAAGCCGGTGATCCTGGCCGCGGGCACGCCGCAGGTGCTGCTGCCCTATGACAACGCCGGGCTGTTCGTGCGCAACCTGTCTGACCACAAGGGGCCGCTGGCGTCGTGGACGGCCTGGGTCGTGCCTCGCACCATGCGGCCAGCCGATGCGGCCAAGCAGGTGGGCATGAGCGAAGCTTCGCTCAAAGATGTCAACCACATCCCCAACAAGATGCTGGTCAAGGCGGGCTCCACGCTGCTCGTGCCGCGTGCGCCGCACCGCGAGCAAGATGTGTCGGAGGCGTTGGCTGACAACGCGATGATGAGCCTGGCGCCTGACCTGCCGCCCTTGCGCAAGGTTTCTGCGCGGGCTGCAGGCAAACGCGACACCGTGGCAGCCATGGCGCGACGCCTCAACGTGAGCGCTGCCCAATTGGCGCAGTGGAATCACATGTCCGCCGGGGCCAGCCTCAAGCCTGGTCAGACCCTGGTGGCCTATGTCCCGCAGGGCCGCAATGCCCGCCAGACGACCGCTTCCGCAGGCAACGCACGCAGCAGCACCTCGAAGCGCGAGCGTGACGTGGTGGTGGCCAAGTCCAGCCCGCGTCCGGCCGCTCAGCGCAGCGTCAGCCCAAGGGCGCGCGTGCCGGCTGCCATCCGGGGTGGCCGCGTGAAGGTCGCCAGCTCGCGCTGAACACCGGCTGCAGCTGCGCGCCTGCCAGCTCGCCGGGCCACCAGGCTCGGTCGTTCAGCGGCGGTCCATGAAGGCGTGGGCGATGGTGCCCAAGTCCACGTACTCCAGTTCGCTGCCCACCGGGACGCCGCGGGCCAAGCGGGTGACGCGCACCCCGCGCAGCCTCAGTTGATCGCCGACGACGTGCGCGGTCACCTCACCTTCGGCGGTGAAATTGGTCGCGAGCACAACCTCTTGCACCTCGCCCTCGTCAATGCGGGACAGCAGCTGCTGCAAACCGATGTCCTTGACGCCCTGCCCGTCCAGCGGGCTCAGCCTGCCGGTCAGCACAAAGAAGTAGCCTTTGTAGCTGCCCGTGCGTTCGAGCGCCGCTTGGTCGGCGGGGGTCTCAACCACGCACAGCAAAGCCGGATCGCGCGTCGGGTCACTGCAGGTGGCACACAGGGGCTCGCTGCTGAAGGTGTGACACCGCGCGCAATGTTTGACTTCATGCATCGCAGCCACCAGGCTTTGGGCCAGCTTGATGCCCCCCTGGCGGTCATGCTGCAGCAGGTGGTAGGCCATGCGCTGGGCCGACTTCTGCCCCACCCCAGGCAGGCAACGCAGCGCCTCGATCAGGTGGTCCAGCGTGGAATCAGCCATGCAGCGCGCGCCCCGCTCAGAACGGGAACTTCATGCCCGGAGGCATGGGCAGGCCAGCCGTCAACTTGGACATCTTTTCCGAGCTCGTCTGCTCTGCACGCCGCACAGCATCGTTGAACGCAGCCGCCACGAGGTCTTCCAGCATGTCCTTGTCGTCCGCGAGCAAGCTGGGATCGATGGTCACGCGCTTGACGTCGTTCTTGCACGTCATCACCACCTTCACCAAGCCCGCACCCGATTGGCCTTCAACCTCGACCAAGGCGAGCTCATCTTGCGCCTTCTTCAGGTTGTCTTGCATCTGTTGCGCCTGCTTCATCAGCCCGGCGAGTTGACCCTTCATCATGGGGAGGTCCTTTCGATCTGTTTGAAAAAATGCCTGGCCGGGATTGTCACCGACACCTGGGGGGAGAGTCACCACATCACATCACGCGCAGTTGGCCGCGACGGGCTGGCGTCAAGCTCAATGGATTCAGTTGGGGCGCACCGAGCCCGCCACGATCTGCGCGCCAGGGAACTGTCCCATCAGCTCGCGCACCAGTGGATCCGTCTCGATCAAGCGCTGGGCGGCGCGTTGCCGAGCCTCGCGGATGGCCTGTTCCTTGACCGCGGGCGTGAACTGCGCCTTGCCCTTCTCGATGCGCAACTCGGCCTCGGTCTGGAGGGCCGTGCCCAAGGCGGCGCGCAAGCGCTCCTGATTGGCGTCGGTGCAGAGGCTCTCACGCTCGACACGCAGCAACCAAGATGCAGGCTGTGATCCCTGGGCCGGCTGGTGCGCCAGGCACTGCGCCTGCATGGCCAGCTCTCGCACCAGTGCGGCCACCAGGCCCTGCTGACACAGCTGCATCACCTGGCGGTGCCAGAGGTGATCGAGCTCGCCTCCTAACGCAGCAGGATCGAGCACGGGCTCAGGAGTCACGGCTGAAGCCGCCGGCAAGGGGCGCGCCAGCCCAGGATCGGCGCTCGCCTCACGAGCCGGGCCCGGACGTGCCGCCACGGGCTGAGTCGCCTCTGGCGCCTCGTCCATGTCGGCTGGCGGGATGTCCATGTCGGCCCAGGGTGGCGGCTCATCCCCTTGCGCAGCCATTGGCGACGGCGTGGGATGGGCTGCCGAGCTGGCTGCGGGCCTTGCCGATCGGGCAGGCTCAGGCCCTTGTTCTTGTGCTGGTGACTGCGCTTGCGGCTGCGGCTTAGGGTTGGGCGCAAGCACCACGACTGGGCGGACAGCAGGCTCAGGCTCAGGCTTAACTGAAACCACCGGTGCCGGCACGGGCGAAGCCACTGGCGCGGCTTGTTGCACCGGCACTGGTACTGGTACAGGCGCAGGGGTCGCTGCCGCTGGCCATGCAGCATTTGCCCCCGAGGCCACTGGCTCGGTTACGGCATGTGACGCCCCTGATTGTGGCCTGACCGAACCCGCTTGGGGCTCAGTCAGGCCCCGCGCTTTTGGGTAACCAGCCCCTCGCTCTCCAGGCGCAAACGCCAGGCAACGCAACAAGGCCATCGTCAAACCACCGTACTCGTCGGGCGCCAGCGCCAACTCGGCACGTGCTTGCAAGCACAGGCTGTAGTAGAGCTGTGTTTCGTCCGGCGCCAACTGGGCGGACAACTCGGCCCACAGACGTTCGTCCGGGTCATCGGGCGCCTGCGCTGCGCCGATGGCTTGGTAGACGGCCATGCGTTGCAGGGCCACCGCCAAATCTTCCAGCGTGCCGCTGGCCGACAGGCCCAGGTGCCGCAGGTCATCGATGGCCGCCACCAAGGCTGCCGCATCGCGCGCAGACCAAGCAGCGATCACCCGCTGCACGTGCACCCGGTCCACCGTACCGAGCATCTGACGCACGGTGGCTTCCTGCAGGGCCCCCGCGCCGAAGGCGATCGCCTGATCGGTCAGCGACAGGGCATCCCGCATGGAACCACGGGCCGCGCGCGCCAACAGGCGCAAGGCATCCGGCTCGTGCGCGATGCCTTCGGCCCGCAACACGCCGCCGAGGTGATCGCGCACGGTGTCAACGGCCATCGGACGCAAGTTGAACTGCAGACACCGCGAGAGCACGGTGACTGGCACCTTTTGCGGGTCGGTGGTGGCCAACACGAATTTCAGGTACTCGGGCGGCTCTTCCAACGTCTTGAGCATGGCGTTGAACGCGGTGTTCGAGAGCATGTGCACTTCGTCGATCATGTAGACCTTGAAGCGCCCCACCACCGGCTTGTAGACCGCCTGCTCCAGCAGTTGAGAGATTTCCTCGACCCCGCGGTTCGAGGCCGCATCGAGCTCAACGTAGTCCACAAAGCGCCCTGCATCGATGTCACGACACGGCTGGCACCGCCCGCATGGGCTGGGCGTGATGTCCCCCTGCCCGTCGTCGCCCACGCAGTTCAAGGCCTTGGCCAAGATCCGCGACACCGTGGTCTTGCCCACACCGCGCGTCCCCGTGAACAGGTAGGCGTGGTGCAGACGCTTGTTGGCCAATGCATTGCCCAGTGCTTGGACCACATGGCCCTGGCCCACCATGGCGTCGAAGCCTGCCGGGCGGTATTTGCGCGCGAGTACCGTTGATGTCATCCCGTGATTCTATGGGGCCCAACCCCTCATCCCAATGGCCCCATCTCGGTGCGCTTGTCACAACCCGATACACCTTGACGCAAAGAAGGTCTTTCCCCCTCACCTCCGTACTATGAAAAAGGAGTCCGGACATCTACAATTTCACACAGGGCGCTAAATTGTTTGAGTCAGTGGTGACTTCGGTGATTTGCTTGACGCCCCAATATCGGTTGACTTCGACGTTCCAGGCCCGGAATGCGGAGTGCAGTCGCCGTTAGTCCTCACCTGGGCCTGAAGTATGTCGTTTGAAAACCTTGGGTTGGCAGCCCCGCTGCTGCGAGCCATCCAAGAAGCGGGTTACACCGAACCCACCCCCATTCAATCCCAAGCCATTCCTGCCGTGCTGGCCGGTGGCGACCTGCTCGCTGGCGCGCAAACAGGCACGGGCAAAACAGCTGGGTTCACCCTGCCGCTGCTGCACCTGATGAGCCAGGCGGCCAGCCGGCCGGCCGGAGCCAAGCCGGTGATCCGCGCACTCATCCTCACGCCTACCCGCGAGTTGGCCGCACAAGTTGAAGAATCGGTGCGCGTTTACGGGAAATACCTGTCGTTGCGCTCGATGGTGATGTTCGGCGGCGTCGGCATGAACCCGCAGATCGACGCCCTTCGCCGTGGCGTGGACATCCTGGTGGCCACGCCCGGTCGCTTGCTGGATCACCACCAGCAAGGCACGCTGGACCTGAGCCACGTGAAGTACTTCGTGCTCGACGAAGCGGACCGCATGCTCGACATGGGGTTTATTCACGACATTCGCCGGGTATTGGCGATATTGCCTGCTGAAAAGCAGAGCTTGCTTTTCTCGGCCACTTTCTCGGATGACATCAAAGCCCTCGCCGAGAAACTGCTGCGGCAGCCCAAATCCATTGAGGTGGCCCGTCGCAATGCGACAGCAGATACCATCGCGCAAAAAGTGCACCCGGTGGACCGCGACCGCAAAAAGGACCTGCTGTGCCACTTGATTCAATCGAATAACTGGCACCAGGTGCTCGTGTTCACGCGCATGAAGCACGGCGCCAACCGTCTGGTGGAGTACCTGCAGAAGCAAGACATCACCGCCATGGCCATCCACGGCAACAAGAGCCAAAGCGCCCGCACCCGTGCCTTGGCCGACTTCAAGGCCGGCACGCTGCAAGTGCTGGTGGCCACCGACATCGCGGCGCGCGGCATCGACATCGACCAGCTGCCCCACGTGGTCAACTACGAGTTGCCCAACGTGCCGGAAGACTACGTTCACCGCATTGGTCGCACGGGCCGCGCGGGTGCCGATGGCGAGGCCGTCTCTCTCGTGTGCATCGACGAGTCAGGCTTTCTGGCCGACATCGAAAAGCTCATCAAGCGGGCCATCCCCAAAGAGACCGTTCCGGGCTTCGAGCCTGACCCCAATGCACGCCCAGAGCCGATCCAGCTGGGCCGCCGCGTGTTGCACGGTGCGCCGGGCTCGCGCCAGGGACAACCCGCTGGCGGAGGTGGCCGTGGGAGCGACCGTCCACGCCAAGGTCAAGGTGCGGGGCAAGGCCAGCGACGCCGCGAAGGCGATCGCACAGGTGCCGCGCCTCGGCGTCACACCCAGCCGTCCAAGGCGCGCAGCGCGACCTGATTGGGCAACGCCAGCAACAAAAAACCCGGCATGTGCCGGGTTTTTTGCTTTCGGGTTGCACGCATCAGCGTGCGACCCAGCGCGCGATCACTTCGAGGCGGCTTCGGCAGCGGCTGCAGCCTTCTTGGCCTTGTGATGGGCCTTCTTGACCTTCTTGGCAGGAGCCGAAGCAGCGGCTTCAGCAGCGGGGGCTGCGGTTTCAGCGGCGAAGGCACCAACGGCGAACATCGAGGCAATCAGGGCAGCGATCAGCTTTTTCATGAGAAGACTCCAATGGAAGTGGATGTGTTCAGGTCACTTGATTGGTCGACCTGTGAACACTCAACGCAAGGGGTTGACGATCGGTTGACACATCATGCGAATTTTTTTTCGCGCAGCCATTTCGTGGCCACCCACTTCTCTCCGGCGGTCACCGGCGCCCCCCCGTGCAGCACGCCAGCGTCACCGGCAGAGAGGTCATAGCCGAAGAACACCGCATGCCCGGCCTGGGCTCGCACACTCAAGCCCGCATCCGGAAAAATGGTGGCGCCGCCCTGAGGCGGTGTGGCCAGGTAAATCAAGATGGTGCCCACGCGCTGCCCGCCGCGTGAGAGGGCAGCTTGGCCGCCCGGTGTCTGAGCATCAAAGTGATCGAAATGGGGGCGGTACTCGGCACCCGGTGCATAGCGCAGCACCTGCAGTCCCTCGGAATGGTCTTGCGGCCAGCCGAACAAGGCCTCAAGCCGCGCCTCCAGCGTGGCCACCACGGCGATCTCTTCACGCTGGAAGAACATGCCCTCGCTGGTGCGGGCGGCGTTGACCTCCGCGGTGATGGCCTCGACGGCCGACACCGTCTGAGAACGCTTGAGGCGACCGCGCGCAGCCTCGATCAACTCCGCACACTCGTCGGAGCTCAGCACGTCAGCGACCACCACCACCCTGGGTTGCTGCCACTCCGCCACGATGCGCACATCGCGGCCAAGCACGCCGATCACGTTGGCATCGGCGGCACCACCAAGGCGACACAACTGCGGACGCACCTGCGCCAACCCTGAGGTGTTGCCCTCACTTGGAACCAGAGGCCGGCTGGGTGCCTCCACGCCCGCGGCTGCGGCCAAGGTAAGCGCCCGCGCCGCATCGTCTTGACTCCAGCCGCTGTCCAACATGGCCCGCAGCAAGCTGCCCGGTGTGCAGCCCCTGGCCAGCTCTTGTCGCAGCCAGCCCATCAACATGGTCACGTCAGCGGCCATGCCCTCTCCTGTGGTGTGTGCAGGCTTCAGGCGGCCTGCTTGCGCCGGTACACCAGCTTGGCGGCGCTCGACGCCGACTCGTCCCAAGCGTAGCCTTCCACATCGAAGGCTTGCAGTTGACTGACCTTGGTCAACCGGTGCTCGACGATGTAGCGGGCCATCAGGCCTCGGGCTCGCTTGGCGTGGAAGCTGATGACCTTCCACTGTCCGTTCTTCCAATCTTCGAACACGCACTCGATCACGGGCGCCTTGAGCAGCTTGGGCTTGACCGACTTGAAGTACTCCTGCGAGGCCAGGTTGATCACCACCGGGTGCGGATCTTGTGCCAGCACGGTGTTGATGGCGTCGGTGATCTGGGTGCCCCACCAGGCGTACAGGTCCTTGCCGCGCGGGTTGGCCAGGCGGGTGCCCATCTCCAGGCGGTAGGGCTGCATCCAGTCCAGCGGCCGCAGCAGGCCGTACAGGCCGCTGAGGATGCGGATGTGATCTTGCGCCCACAGCAGCTGCTTTTCGCTCAAGCTGGGCGCGTCCAGGCCTTCGTAGACATCGCCGTTGAAGGCCAGCACGGCTTGCTTGCTGTTGCTGGCGGTGAACTTCGGCCGCCAGGCGGCAAAGCGGCCCACGTTGAGCGTGGCCAGGTTGTCGCTGATGTCCATCAGGGTGGCGACATCGGGCACGGAGAGCTCGCGCAGTTGGGCGATGAGCTGGGTCGACTCGGCCACCAGGTCGGGCACGGTGTGCGTCGCGGTCTGGGCCGGCGTTTCATAGTCCAACGACTTCGCTGGGGACAACAGGATCAGCATGTTCAGGCAAGAAAGGACATCAAAGCGTGGCGCCGCCCACCGCTCGGTTGCACGGGCACAGGGCGCCAGTCTGCAGGGCATCGAGCACCCGCAAGGTTTCCTCGGGATTGCGCCCCACCAAGCCACTGTTGACGCTGACGTGCTGGATCACGTTGTCGGGGTCGACGATGAAGGTGGCGCGCAAGGCGGCACCGCTGCGGGCATCCCGCACACCGAGTTGGTCGATCAAGGCGCCCGTGATGTCAGCGAAGCTGTGGTGAGCCAGCTTGTGCAGGTCGACGTGGCTGCGGCGCCAGGCCAGCTTCACGTACTCGTTGTCGGTGTTGCCGCCCATCAGCACGGCATCGTGCTCGGCAAACGCTTTGGCCAGTTTGTCGAAGGCCGCGATCTCGGTCGGGCACACGAAGGTGAAATCCTTCGGGTAAAAGTACATCACCTTCCACTTGCCGGGAAAGCTGCGCTCGGTGATGTCCTCGAAGGCCGATTGGCCTCGCTCTTCGTCATGCTCGAACCCAGGCTTGACGCCCACCACCTTGAACGGCTCCAGCCGATCACCCACGGTCTTCATGTGACACCTCGTGCGTCTTGTGCAAATCCACCGGTGATCATAGGACAGCGCGCCGCCCGCGCGCAGGGCCTTGTGGCCGCGTCGCCCGCCCGATGGGCCCGACAACGTAAAATTGCAGCCGCAGCGGCTCGGCTTTGACCGGCATCAAGCTGCTCCAGGCCTCACCTCCCTCCAACCAGGATCGCCCATGGCCATCTACCGCTTCCAGGATCAAGTGCCCGTCGTGCACCCCAGCGCCTACGTCGCCGAATCGGCCGATGTGATCGGCCAGGTCACGCTGGCCGCCGGCACCAGCGTGTGGTCGCACGTGACCATGCGCGGCGACAACGAACCCATCGTGCTGGGCGAGCGCAGCAATGTGCAAGAGTCGTGTGTGCTGCACACCGACGTCGGCTACCCCTTGACCATCGGCAGCGACGTGACGGTGGGCCACCAGGCCATGCTGCACGGCTGCACCGTGGGCGATGGCAGCTTGATCGGCATCCAGGCCGTTGTGCTCAACGGCGCGAAGATCGGCAAGAACTGCCTGGTGGCGGCCGGCTCGCTGGTGACCGAAGGCAAGGTGTTCGAAGACGGCATGCTGATCATGGGCTCACCCGCCAAGGCCGTGCGCCCGCTGACCGAGGCCGACTTCGCACGCATGCAGATCGGCACCTCGATCTATGTCCAAAAGGCCCAGGCCTACAAAACCGAACTGGTGCGCATCGACGCACCGCGCAGCTGATCCCCATGAGTGAATTGCACAAGTTCCTGTTCGAAGGCCTGCCCGTTCGCGGCATGCTCGTGCGGCTGACCGATGGCTGGCAGGAGGCCTTGCGCCGCCGCGAAGACACGGTGCCTTTTGAGGCCCCGCTGCGCAAGCTGCTGGGCGAGATGAGCGCAGCCAGCGTGCTGATGCAGGCCAACATCAAGTTCAACGGTGCCTTGGTGGTGCAGATCTTTGGCGATGGCCCTGTGCGCGTGGCCGTGGCCGAGGTGCAACCCGACCTGAGCTTCCGCGCCACGGCCAAGCTGGTGGGCGAATTGCCTGCCACCGACGATGGCCACCTGCCCCTGGAGATGATGGTGAACGTGGGCGGCAAAGGCCGCTGCGCCATCACCCTGGATCCGAAAGACCGCTTGCCCGGTCAACAGCCCTACCAGGGCGTGGTGCCGCTGCATGGCGACGAGGGCGAGCCGCTGCAGAAGTTCAGCGAGGTGCTGGAGCACTACATGCTGCAGTCTGAGCAACTCGACACCAAGCTCATCTTGGCCGCCAACGACCAGGTGGCAGCGGGCCTGCTGATCCAGCGCCTGCCCATCGAAGGTGAAGGCAACCTGGGTGGCCGCCACAACGAGGACGACATCGGCCTCAACGAACACTACAACCGCATCGCGCACCTGGCCTCCACGCTCAAGCAAGAAGAGCTGCTGAACCTGGACGCAGCCACCATCCTGCGCCGCCTGTTCTGGGAAGAGGACGTGCGCTACTTTGAGCCCATGGTTGGCGAGAATGGCCCGCGCTTTGCCTGCTCGTGTTCGCGCGAACGCGTGGGCAACATGCTGCGCAGCCTGGGCACCGAAGAAATCGAGTCGATCATCGCCGAGCAAGGCCGCATCGACATCGGGTGCGACTTCTGCGGCCAGCACTACGTGTTCGATCCGATCGACGCGGCCGGTTTGTTCACCGACAGCGCCGACGTGGCCCCAGGCTCAGACCGCTTGCAGTGAAGCCAGGGCCGCCCAGCGGTCGGTCTGCGCGGGCTCGACCTGCCAGGCCCATTGGCGCAGCAGATCGGACCAATCGGCGTTGAGGGGCCCGCCCAGCGGTGACACCAGCGTGAGCGCCTCGCCCGTGGTGGGATGGAGCAGGCTCAGTTGCCAGGCATGCAGCCACAGGCGCTGCTGCCCCAGGCGCTGCGCCCACAAGCGGTTGTGCGGGCCCTTGCCATGCGTGGCATCGCCAATGATCGGGTGCGCCAAGTGTTTGAGGTGGCGACGGATTTGGTGGCGCCGCCCGGTGTGGGGTTCGGCCAGCACCAGCGCCGCACGCGTGCTGGGGTAGCGGTCAACGGGAATGGGCAGGCTCAGCGTGGCCAGGCGCTCGAAAGCCGTCTGCGCCGGCTGGGCTGCTGTGCCCTGCGGGGCCTCGTCGGGCACCAGGGCGTGGTCGACGTCCGCCGATGCTGGCGGCCAGCCGCGCACCATGGCCACATAGCGCTTGGACACGGTGCGGGCTTCGAAGGCTTGGCTCAGCGTGCGGGCCGTGTCTGCGTCCAGCGCCAGCAGCAGCACGCCCGAGGTGCCCTTGTCCAGCCGGTGAACCGGGTAGACCCAGCGGCCGAGCTGGTCGCGCAGCACCGTCTGCACGATGCGCTGCTCGTGGGGATCCAGCGGGCTGCGGTGCACCAGCCAGCCCGCAGGCTTGTGGATGGCAACCACAGCCTCGTCCATCCACAGCACCGTGAGCACGGGCAGGGCTTCGGCGGGCGTTGGGGGATCGCTCACAGGCCGCCTTGCAACCAGCTGTGGCGCTCGCAATCGGCATCATCGCAATCGGCGCACACCCAGCGCCAGCGCGGGCCTGCGGCTTGGGGCTGCAGGACACGCTGCCAGGCATGGGCCACAGCCGCCACACCGGATGACACCGCCTCGGCCAACGCATCAGCGGGCAGCGCAGTGAAGCCCACCGCCTGCGGGGCCCACTGCTGTCGCCAGCCATCGGCCTGGGCACGCCAAGCCAAAGTCGTCGGCGACACCGGATCCCACAGCAGCACCATCCAAGGCAGGTCATGCTGTGGCACGTGCGCAGCGCCCCGTTCGGCACCGTGGACATCGAGCGCCTCGGGCCACTGCGGGTGCTGTTGCAAGGCTTGGCGCCAAGCCTGCGCCTCAGCAGGCGGGGCGAGCGCCAGCACCCAGGGTACCCGAGCGATCATCGTGCTGCGCTGCTGGGCGATGCGCTGTCGGCAGGCGCGACAGGCGCTGGCAGCGTGCGGTTGGTCAGCTGCACGTAAATCTCGTCGGGTTTGACCATACCCAGTTCAGTGCGCGCCTTTTCTTCGACCATTTCCAGGCCCTCTTGGAGGTCGCGGACCTCAGCGGCCAGTTGCTCATTGCGCGCCTTGGCCTGTGCATTGTCTGCTTGCTGGGCCGCCACCTGCTGCCGCAGCGACCACACGCGCGGCAATCCGCCCTTGCCGAACCACAGTTCAGCCTGGAGGAGCGCCACGATGGCAATCAGGAACAAGGCAGCAATGCGCATGCCGAGAGATTACCAGACGCTCCTCGGGTCGCGGCGTCATGCAGCGTCGCGCACACGCCCGGCAGCCACGTCGGCAGACGTCGCTGGAGCCGCCTGCCCCGCTTGCGAACGGACGTAAGGCTTGCGGATCTGCAAGAACGGCGCCTCGATCAATCGGTAACTCAACATGGTGATGGGCAGCGACAGCAGGTACACCACGGTGGCCATCACCACCCCCACCTCTGGAGAGGACATGGGCCAGACATGCTGGTGCAACCACCGGGCACTCATGTAGACCCAAAAGAAGTGCAGCAGGTACATGGAGTAAGAGCACTGCCCCATCCTGATCAACAGGCGGCCCAGTGCGCTCGGTGAGACATCGGGGCGATGGGTGTCCCACCAGGTCACGAGGATGGCGAAATACACGCCTTCGATCGTTGAGATCGTCGCCCACATCACATCCTGACCTCGGTAAGGATCGGATGAAGAGGGAGGCTGATCGAGGTAGCGCATGAAGCCCATGAACAGCAAAGTGGCACCGCCAACCAAAGCATGCTTGCCTTTGAGCGCATCGCGGTGGCACCAGGCGAACATGCCCAAGAGGAACTGGTCAATGCGCGAGATCACCGTGTAGTAGGCAAATTCAGCCCCCACCACGCCCTCGCCGAACATCAGCAACCGAGCGACCACCGCTGCGGCCACCAGGCCCACCCACGCCCATTCACTGCGCCGGCCTATCCACAACAGCACGGGCAACAGCAGGTAGAAGTGACACTCGACGGTCACCGACCAAGCGCTTTGCGGCAGCACTGGAAACACCATGCCGAGCAACAGCGTGCGGCCCAGTGCCATGTCAATGCCCTGCCAGCGCGCCTTGGCGTAGGCGCCCAGCACCGCCACAGCCAGCAGCGGCAGCAGTCGCAAGGCACGGTTGGCGGCGAACCGCGACCAGATCACGTCTCGCTGCCAGGTCAGGGCGGCAAAGAGGTAGCCGCTCAGCACCATGAACAGCGACACCCCCACGTAGCCCATGTTCACGATGGACAGTGGCCAGAACGTGAGCTGATCGGCGTTGAACGGCACGATCTGATCGGTGTGGATGAAGTGCCAGCAAAACACCAAATAGGCAGCGATGCCGCGCAGCTGGTCGAGCGCGGGCCGGTAGGTCCCCGATGAGGCTTTCATGTCCCTGATTGACAATTTTTATGGGAAGAATTGTCCATCAGTCGCGACAAAATCGGACAGGTGCAAGCCCTGCCCCCAAAACAAAGGGGCCCCAGAGGGCCCCTTGTTGTCAGCGTTCAGGCGCCTGTGCGCCTGGCTGGATCAGCGCAGGTTGTAGAACGCGCTGCGGCCGGGGTACACGGCCACCGAGCCCAGGTCTTCTTCGATGCGCAGCAGCTGGTTGTACTTGCTCATGCGGTCCGAGCGGCTCATCGAGCCGGTCTTGATCTGGCCGGCGTTGGTGCCCACGGCGATGTCGGCGATGGTGTTGTCTTCGGTTTCGCCCGAGCGGTGCGAGATCACGGCGGTGTAGCCAGCACGCTTGGCCATCTCGATGGCGGCAAACGTTTCGGTCAGGGTGCCGATCTGGTTGATCTTGATGAGGATGGAGTTGGCGATGCCCTTCTCGATGCCCTCTTGCAGGATCTTGGTGTTGGTGACGTACAGGTCGTCGCCCACCAGCTGCACCTTCTTGCCCAGGCGGTCGGTCAGGATCTTCCAGCCTGCCCAGTCGCCCTCGTGCATGCCGTCTTCGATCGAGATGATCGGGTACTTGTCGCACCAGGTGGCCAGCATGTCGGTCCACTGTTCAGCCGTCAGCACCAGGCCTTCGCCTTCCAGGTGGTACTTGCCGTCCTTGTAGAACTCGGAAGCGGCGCAGTCCAGGCCCAGGGCGATCTGCTCGCCAGCGGTGTAGCCAGCGGCTTCGATGGCTTGCAGGATCAGCTGGATGGCTTCTTCGTGGCTGGCCACGGAGGGCGCGAAACCACCCTCGTCGCCCACGGCGGTGCTGATGTGCTTGTCGTGCAGGATCTTCTTGAGCGCGTGGAAGACTTCGGCGCCATAGCGCAGGGCTTCGCGGAAAGTCGGGGCGCCCACCGGCAGGAT
>Ga0228699_1000257_pt1 | contig 45640 bp, 34 predicted proteins | sample McNCre217_Aug_MG_FD_178016 | JGI IMG/M metagenome (GOLD analysis project Ga0228699, IMG submission 178016) | Freshwater microbial communities from McNutts Creek, Athens, Georgia, United States - 2-17_Aug_MG | ecosystem: Environmental > Aquatic > Freshwater > Creek | place: USA: Georgia... | reverse complement strand
GGTGACAACGTGTCGATCACTGTGAAGTTGATCCACCCCATTGCGATGGAAGAAGGCTTGCGCTTCGCTATCCGCGAAGGCGGTAAGACGGTTGGCGCTGGTGTGGTTGCTAAGATCATTGCCTAATTTACAAATTTAAGCGCTAGATTTAGGGGCGTAGCTTAGTGGTAAAGTTGCGGTTTCCAAAACCGTCGATGGGGGTTCGATTCCCTCCGCCCCTGCCACTAAAGCCTTAACGCTCAGTGGTTTACCAAGCCCGCCAAGATGGCGGGCTTCGGTGTCTTAATCAACGCATAAAAAACGGTACAGGAAAACCCTTATCCATGTCTGCAGCAAATATTGAAAACGTCTCGACGACCGCCGACAAGGCCAAGCTGGTTTTGGTGGTCGCATTGGTCGTGGCTGCCTTGGGCGGTTTTTACACCCTGTCGGCGCAGGGGGCGATCGTTCAATGGTTGACATTGGTCGGTGGCTTGGTGGCTGCGGTGGTGGTGTTTTTGTTGTCCTTGCCGGGTCGTCAATTGGTGGCGTTTGGCAATGATGCGTGGCGTGAAGTCAACAAGGTTGTGTGGCCAACTCGTAAAGAGTCAACGCAAATGACTTTGTATGTGTTTGCCTTTGTGGTGATCATGGCGCTGTTCTTGTGGTTGACTGATAAGACCCTCGAGTGGGTGTTTTACGACCTGATTCTGGGCTGGAAAAAATAATGAGCGACATCATCGACAACGCCGCAGCTGATGCAGCTGCAACGCCACCTGCTTACGTGAATCCTGATTTGCGTTGGTACGTGGTTCATGCCTATTCAGGTATGGAAAAAGCCGTTGAGCGCAACATCCGCGAAAGCATTGCGCGCGCCGGCATGGAAACCAAATTTGGTCGCATCTTGGTGCCTACCGAAGAAGTCGTTGAGATGAAAAACGGTCAGCGTCGCACTGCTGAGCGCAAGTTCTTCCCTGGCTATGTCTTCGTTGAAATGGTGATGGATGACGACACATGGCACTTGGTGAAGCACACCAACAAGGTGACAGGTTTTGTGGGTGGTGCAAAGAACCGCCCTGCGCCTATTTCTGAGGCGGAAGTTCAGAAAATCGTGAGCCAAATGCAAGACGGCGCTGACAAGCCTCGTCACAAGGTGGAATTCATGGTGGGTGAGTTGGTGCGTGTCAAAGAAGGCCCGTTCACCGACTTCAATGGTTCGGTCGAAGAGGTCAACTACGAGAAAAGCAAAGTGCGCGTCTCGGTCACCATCTTTGGTCGTGCAACGCCTGTTGAATTGGAATTCGGCCAGATCGAGAAAACTTAATCTGGTTCAAAGTTTTGTGGTTTGGTGCTTCCCGACTCGGTGCCAAACATGTGAAGTGAGTCGTTAACCCCGGGGAGTTCGCAAGAACGTTTGTACCCGCAAGGAGAAAAGCATGGCGAAAAAAATCGTCGGTTTTATCAAGCTGCAAGTTCCAGCAGGTAAAGCTAATCCATCGCCACCTATTGGCCCAGCATTGGGTCAACGTGGTTTGAACATCATGGAATTCTGCAAGGCGTTCAACGCCCAGACCCAAGGCGTTGAGCCAGGTCTGCCATTGCCAGTGGTCATCACTGCGTTTGCGGATAAATCCTTCACCTTCATCATCAAGACGCCTCCAGCGACCACCTTGATCAAGAAGGCCATCAAGCTCGACAAAGGTTCTGCACGTCCTCACGTCGACAAAGTTGGCAAGATCACTCGCGCTCAGCTCGAAGAGATCGCCAAAACCAAGATGGAAGACTTGAATGCTGCCGACTTAGACGCAGCTGTTCGCATCATCGCCGGCTCTGCCCGTTCGATGGGCGTGACTGTGGAGGGCGTGTGAGATGGCCAAGTTGACTAAAAAACAAAAAGCCTTCGAAGGCAAAGTTGATAGCACCAAGCTGTACGCTTTGGTGGATGCTTTGGGTATCGTTAAAGAGTGCGCAACTGCCAAGTTCGACGAGTCCATCGACGTTGCTGTGCAACTCGGTATCGACGCTAAGAAATCTGACCAAGTGGTGCGTGGCGCCGTGGTCTTGCCTAACGGCACTGGTAAAACTGCTCGCGTAGCCGTGTTCGCCCAAGGCGCTAAAGCTGAAGAAGCCAAAGCCGCTGGTGCTGACGTGGTGGGTATGGACGACTTGGCCGCGATGGTCAAAGCCGGCGACATGCCTTTCGACGTGGTGATCGCTGCTCCTGACGCCATGCGCGTTGTGGGTACTTTGGGTCAAATCTTGGGCCCACGCGGTCTGATGCCTAACCCCAAAGTTGGCACCGTTACACCAGACGTCGCAACTGCTGTGCGCAACGCCAAAGCTGGTCAAGTCCAGTTCCGCGTTGACAAAGCCGGTATCGTGCACGGCACCATCGGTCGTCGTTCATTCGACACTGACAAGTTGCAAGGCAACTTGGCTGCATTGATCGAAGCTTTGAACAAGGCCAAGCCTGCTTCAAGCAAGGGTGTTTACCTGCGCAAAGTCGCCGTGTCGTCCACCATGGGTGTGGGTGTTCGCGTTGACGTTCAAACAGTGGGCGCCTAATTAGCGTTCAAAAATCCGGGTGGTGCGAAAGCACTGCCCAGAGTGGTGGGCTGAGGCAGCTTTTCGAAGTTGCACAGGCCATCCAAGACCGTTGGTGTGGGGCTTGCCCCGCTTAATTTGATTGACCAACGCAGATGGCGATCCCGCTCGACGGAATTCTTCCTGACAGTTAGGTCGCTGCAAAAGTGGCGTGTTGACGGGCTAATGCAAAGAGCAAAGACCTGAAGACACATTTAAAGGAGTAGACCTTGAGTCTTAATCGCAGTGAGAAAGAAGCGGTCATTTCAGAAGTGACCACGCTCGCCGCCCAAGCTCAAACGCTGGTGATTGCGGAATACCGCGGCATCACGGTCGCTGACATGACTAAATTGCGCAACCAAGCGCGTAGCAACGGCGTGAGCCTGAGCGTGTTGAAAAACACACTCGCTCGCCGTGCTGTGACTGGTAGCTCGTTTGAAGTTGTCGCCGACCAGATGACCGGTCCGCTGATCTATGGCTTCTCTACCGACGCAATCGCTGCCGCTAAGGTGGTGGCTGAGTTCGCGAAAACCAACGACAAGTTGGTGATCCGTGCTGGCGTTTACGGTGGCAAAGCTTTGGACGCGAACGGCGTTAAGCAATTGGCAAGCATCCCTTCGAAAGAAGTGTTGTTGGCTCAGTTGTGTGGCTTGTTGATGTCGCCTATGTCTCGCACCGCAGTGGTGTTGGGCGCTTTGGCTGCTCAAAAAGGCGAAACAGCTGCCGCTTAATGCGCAGCTTGTGTTTTAACTAATTGTTAGGAAATAAAAATGGCATTCGATAAAGACGCATTTTTGACCGCGCTCGACAGCATGACGGTCTTGGAACTCAACGAACTGGTGAAAGCCATCGAAGAGAAGTTTGGCGTGAGCGCTGCCGCTATGGCCGCTCCTGCTGCTGCTGGTGGCGGTGCCGCTGCTGCAGAAGAGAAGACTGAATTCAACGTCATGTTGATGGAAGCCGGCGCAAACAAAGTGTCCGTGATTAAAGCAGTTCGCGAAATCACCGGTCTGGGCTTGAAAGAAGCCAAAGACATGGTTGATGGCGCTCCAAAGGCTGTGAAAGAAGGCGCTTCTAAGGCTGACGCTGAAGCCGCTAAGAAGAAGCTCGAAGAAGCTGGTGCTAAGGTTGAACTGAAGTAATTCGGTTCGCTTTCGAGGCTGGAGTGTCCCGTCAAGGGCCTCCAGCCTTCTGTGCTTACAGAGCACACCCATAAGCGGGTTGAGTCAACCTTCTTTTGAGTGTCTTCTGACCCCAACTGCAGAAGATGCCTTGGTTCGGGTTGCGTGCAATGCGCAACCGTCCGCCAACGCTGGTAGAGGCCAGCCGCCAAGCCTGATGTATGGGACGTGATGTCTCATGCAGAAAACAGTTCTGAAAGATCAAGCCCGGAGATCTCATGGCCTACTCATACACCGAACGCAAGCGTATCCGCAAGAGTTTCGGCAGCCGCGACAGCGTGCTGGAAATTCCATATTTGTTGCAAATGCAAAAAGACGCGTACACCGCGTTCTTGCAAGCTGACGCCATCCCTAAAAAGCGTACCAACGAAGGTCTGCAAGCTGCGTTTGAAGCTGCATTCCCCATCGTGTCGCACAACGGTTTTGTCGAGATGAAATATCTCGAATACAACTTGGCCAAGCCCGCCTTTGACGTGCGCGAATGCCAAACCCGTGGTTTGACTTTCTCTTCAGCTGTGCGCGCCCGCGTGCAACTCATCATTTACGACCGTGAGTCCTCGACACCACAGTCCAAAGTGGTCAAGGAAGTGAAAGAGCAAGAGGTCTACATGGGCGAAGTGCCTTTGATGACCGAAAAGGGTTCTTTCATCATCAACGGTACTGAGCGCGTGATCGTGTCTCAGTTGCACCGTTCGCCTGGCGTGTTCTTCGAACACGACAAGGGCAAGACCCACAGCTCTGGCAAATTGTTGTTCAGCGCGCGCATCATCCCTTACCGCGGTTCATGGCTCGACTTCGAATTCGACCCCAAAGACTTGCTGTACTTCCGCGTCGACCGTCGCCGCAAGATGCCCGTCTCTATTTTGTTGAAAGCCATCGGCTTGACACCAGAGACCATCCTCGCGAACTTCTTCGTGAACGACAACTTCCGTTTGATGGACAGCGGCGCTCAAATGGAATTTGTGGCCGAGCGTCTGCGCGGCGAAGTGGCCCGCTTTGACATCACTGACAAAGCCGGCAAAGTGATCGTTGCCAAAGACAAGCGCGTGACCGCACGTCACACCCGCGAGTTGGACGAAAGCAAAACCACGCACATCAGCGTGCCAGAAGATTTCTTGATTGGCCGCGTGTTGGCCAAGAACATCATCGACAGCGACACCGGCGAATTGATTGCCCGTGCCAACGATGAGTTGACCGAAGCCTTGCTCAAGAAATTGCGCGAAGCTGGTGTGCAAGAACTGCAATGTATTTACACCAACGAACTCGACCAAGGCGCGTACATTTCGCAAACCTTGCGCACGGACGAAACCGTGGACGAATTCGCTGCACGCGTGGCCATCTATCGCATGATGCGCCCTGGTGAGCCACCAACTGAAGACGCGGTGCAAGCTTTGTTCCAACGTTTGTTCTACAACCCCGACACGTACGATTTGTCGCGCGTGGGTCGTATGAAGTTCAACGCCAAAGTGGGCACTGCCGAATCGACAGGCCCCATGGTGTTGACCAACGACGACATCTTGTCCGTGGTCAAGATCTTGGTGGACTTGCGCAACGGCCGTGGCGAAGTCGATGACATCGACCACTTGGGTAACCGTCGCGTGCGTTGCGTGGGCGAATTGGCCGAAAACCAATACCGCACAGGTTTGGCACGTATCGAAAAAGCCGTGAAAGAGCGTTTGGGCCAAGCCGAGCAAGAGCCGCTCATGCCTCACGACTTGATCAACTCCAAGCCAATTTCTGCTGCACTGAAAGAATTCTTCGGCGCATCACAGTTGTCGCAGTTCATGGACCAAACCAACCCCTTGGCCGAGATCACGCACAAGCGTCGCGTCTCAGCATTGGGCCCAGGCGGTTTGACACGCGAACGCGCAGGCTTTGAAGTCCGTGACGTGCACGTGACCCACTACGGTCGTGTGTGTCCAATCGAAACACCAGAAGGTCCAAACATTGGTTTGATCAACTCTTTGGCTTTGTACGCCCGTTTGAACGAGTACGGTTTCATTGAAACCCCGTACCGTCGCGTGGTGGACGGCAAAGTGACGATGGACATCGATTACTTGTCCGCCATCGAAGAAGGCAAATACGTCATCGCTCAGGCCAACGCGGCTTTGGACAAAGACGGCAAGCTGACTGGCGACTTGGTGTCTGCCCGTGAAAACGGCGAATCCATTTTGTGCGGCGCAGAGCGCATCCAGTACATGGACGTGTCTCCTGCTCAGATCGTGTCTGTGGCGGCCTCTTTGGTTCCGTTCCTCGAGCACGATGACGCGAACCGCGCGTTGATGGGTGCCAACATGTCACGTCAAGCCGTGCCTGTGTTGCGTCCAGAAAAGCCAATGGTCGGTACCGGTATCGAGCGCGTTGCCGCGGTCGACTCAGGCACTGTGGTGACGGCTACTCGCGGTGGTGTGGTGGACTATGTCGACGCAACCCGCGTTGTGGTTCGCGTGAACGACGCTGAAGCACAAGCTGGCGAAGTGGGCGTGGACATCTACAACCTCATCAAGTACCAACGTTCTAACCAAAACACCAACATCCATCAGCGTCCTATCGTCAAGCGTGGCGACAAGATTGCCAAGGGCGATGTGGTGGCTGACGGTGCATCGACTGACCTGGGCGAAATCGCCATCGGTCAAAACATGTTGATCGCCTTCATGCCTTGGAACGGCTACAACTTCGAAGACTCGATCTTGATCAGCGAGCGCGTGGTGGCAGAAGACCGCTACACCTCGATCCACATCGAAGAACTCGTGGTGATGGCGCGCGACACCAAGTTGGGCGCTGAAGAAATCACACGTGATATTCCAAACTTGGCTGAGCAACAACTCAACCGTTTGGATGACTCCGGCATCATCTACGTGGGTGCAGAAGTGCAACCCGGCGACACACTGGTCGGCAAGGTCACGCCAAAAGGCGAAACCACACTGACACCAGAAGAGAAGTTGTTGCGCGCGATCTTCGGCGAAAAAGCCAGCGATGTGAAAGACACATCGTTGCGCGTGAGCCAAGGTTCGCAAGGTACGGTCATCGACGTGCAAGTCTTCACCCGTGAAGGCATCGTGCGTGACAAGCGTGCTCAGCAAATTATTGATGACGAACTCAAGCGTTTCCGTCTCGATTTGAACGACCAGCTCCGCATCGTGGAAGCTGACGCGTTTGACCGTATCGAAAAACTCTTGAACGGCAAAACCGCCAACGGCGGCCCCAACAAGTTGGCCAAGGGCAGCAAGATCGACAAGGCCTATTTGGCTTCTGTCGAGAAGTTCCACTGGTTCGACATCCGTCCTTCTGATGAAGAAACTGCAGGCCAGTTGGAAAGCATCAAGAACGCGATGGAACAAACCCGTCACAGCTTTGACTTGGCCTTCGAAGAGAAGCGCAAGAAGTTGACGCAAGGCGACGAGTTGCCAGCAGGCGTGTTGAAGATGGTCAAGGTCTACTTGGCGGTCAAGCGTCGCTTGCAGCCTGGTGACAAGATGGCCGGTCGTCACGGTAACAAGGGTGTGGTGTCCAAGATCGTTCCGGTCGAAGACATGCCTTACATGGCCGACGGCACACCTTGCGACATCGTGTTGAACCCCTTGGGCGTTCCTTCACGTATGAACGTGGGTCAGGTGTTGGAAGTTCACTTGGGTTGGGCTGGTAAAGGTATCGGTCAACGCATTGGCAACATGCTCCAAGCAGAAGCCAAAGCCGCTGAAATCCGCAGCTTCATGGAAGAGTTGTACAACGGTTCAGGCCGCAAAGAAGACTTGACCAAGCTGAGCGACGCACAAATCGTCGAGATGGCTGGCAACTTGACCAACGGTGTGCCTTTTGCAACCCCCGTGTTTGACGGCGCTGCAGAAGAAGACATCCGCACCATGTTGAAGTTGGCTTACCCAGAAGACATCGCTAAGGCGAAAGGTCTGACGGCTACGCGTACACAAGCGAACTTGTTTGACGGTCGTACTGGCGAAGCTTTCGAGCGTCCAACCACCATCGGCTACATGCACTTCTTGAAGCTCCACCATTTGGTCGACGACAAGATGCACGCACGTTCTACCGGCCCATACAGCTTGGTCACACAGCAGCCGCTGGGTGGTAAGGCTCAGTTCGGTGGTCAGCGTTTCGGTGAGATGGAGGTGTGGGCTTTGGAAGCTTACGGCGCGTCTTACACATTGCAAGAAATGCTCACCGTCAAGTCCGACGACGTGCAAGGCCGTACCAAGGTGTACGAGAGCATTGTCAAAGGCGAACACTCGATCGAAGCGGGCATGCCCGAATCGTTCAACGTGTTGGTCAAAGAAATTCGTTCATTGGGCATCGACATTGAGTTGGACCGCGCCTAAGCGGTTTGACGACATAAGGATTTAAAACATGAAATCATTACTCGACCTGTTCAAGCAGTTCACGCCCGATGAGCATTTCGATGCCATCAAAATTGGCATGGCTTCTCCCGAGAAGATCCGTTCATGGTCTTTCGGCGAAGTGAAAAAGCCAGAAACCATCAACTACCGTACCTTCAAGCCTGAGCGCGATGGTCTGTTTTGCGCCAAGATCTTTGGCCCCATCAAAGACTACGAATGCTTGTGCGGCAAATACAAACGCCTCAAGCACCGTGGCGTGATTTGCGAGAAGTGCGGCGTTGAAGTCACACAAACCAAAGTGCGTCGCGAGCGTATGGGTCACATCGACCTGGCCGCACCTTGCGCCCACATCTGGTTCTTGAAGTCATTGCCATCACGTTTGGGCCTCGTGCTCGACATGACCTTGCGTGACATCGAACGCGTGTTGTACTTTGAAGCATACGTGGTCACCGACCCCGGCATGACACCTTTGAAGAAGTTCGCCATCATGTCGGAAGACGACTACGAAGCCAAAGTGGTGGAGTACGGTGACGAGTTCGTCGCCAAGATGGGTGCCGAAGGTATCAAGGACTTGCTCGAAGGTCTCGACCTCGATGTCGAAATCGAGAAGCTGCGCAACGACTTGACGGGCTCTGAACTCAAGATCAAGAAAAACGCCAAGCGTTTGAAATTGATGGAAGCGTTCAAGAAGTCTGGCATCAAGCCCGAGTGGATGGTGTTGTCTGTCTTGCCCGTGTTGCCACCTGATTTGCGTCCTTTGGTGCCGTTGGACGGCGGTCGTTTCGCGACCTCTGACCTCAACGACTTGTACCGTCGCGTGATCAACCGTAACAGCCGTCTGCGTCGCTTGCTCGAATTGAAGGCGCCAGAAATCATTGCCCGCAACGAAAAGCGTATGTTGCAAGAGTCCGTGGACAGCTTGCTGGACAACGGTCGTCGCGGCAAGGCCATGACAGGCGCCAACAAGCGTGCCTTGAAGTCATTGGCTGACATGATCAAAGGTAAGAGCGGTCGTTTCCGTCAAAACTTGTTGGGTAAGCGCGTCGACTATTCAGGTCGTTCTGTGATTACCGTGGGCCCAACTTTGAAACTGCACCAGTGCGGTTTGCCCAAGTTGATGGCACTCGAGTTGTTCAAGCCTTTCATCTTCTCGCGTCTCGAAGCCATGGGCATCGCGACCACGATCAAGGCTGCGAAGAAAGAAGTCGAATCCGGCTCCGCCGTGGTGTGGGACATCTTGGAAGAGGTGATCAAAGAGCACCCCGTGATGTTGAACCGTGCGCCTACGCTGCACCGCTTGGGTATTCAAGCGTTCGAACCTATCTTGATCGAAGGTAAAGCCATTCAGTTGCACCCACTCGTCTGTTCAGCGTTCAACGCCGACTTCGACGGTGACCAAATGGCCGTTCACGTGCCTTTGTCTGTGGAAGCACAGATGGAAGCCCGTACCTTGATGCTGGCTTCGAACAACATCTTGTTCCCTGCCAACGGCGAGCCTTCAATCGTTCCTTCACAAGACGTTGTGTTGGGCTTGTACTACGCCACCCGTGACCGTATCAACGGCAAGGGCGAAGGCTTGGTGTTTGCCAACTTGACCGAAGTGCAACGTGCGTTGGACGCTGGCGTGGTCGAATTGACCGCCAAAGTGGCCGTGCGTTTGACCGAGTGGAACAAAGACAAAGAAACCGGTGAATTCGTGCCAAGCACCAGCTTGGTCGACACAACCGTGGGCCGCGCTTTGTTGTCGGAAATCTTGCCCAAGGGCTTGCCTTTCTCGAACATCAACAAGTCGTTGAAGAAGAAAGAAATTTCTAAGCTCATCAACGTGTCATTCCGCAAGTGCGGATTGAAAGAAACTGTCGTGTTCGCCGACAAACTGTTGCAAAACGGTTTCCGTTTGGCGACTCGCGCTGGTATCTCCATCGCGATTGACGACATGTTGGTGCCGCCAGAAAAAGGCGCCATCATCAGCGCGTCTGAAAAAGAAGTCAAAGACATCGAACAGCAATACGTGTCCGGTTTGGTGACTTCTGGCGAGCGTTACAACAAGGTGGTTGACATCTGGGGTAAGGCTGGCGACGCTGTGTCAAAGGTGATGATGGACCAACTCCGCAAAGAGAAGACCATCGACCGCCACGGCAAAGAAGTCGAACAAGAATCCTTTAACTCCATCTACATGATGGCCGACTCTGGCGCTCGCGGCTCTGCCGCTCAGATCCGTCAGTTGGCTGGTATGCGTGGTCTGATGGCCAAGCCTGACGGCTCCATCATTGAGACACCTATCACGGCGAACTTCCGTGAAGGTCTGAACGTGTTGCAGTACTTTATTTCCACCCACGGTGCACGTAAAGGTCTGGCCGACACGGCGTTGAAGACAGCGAACTCAGGTTACTTGACACGTCGTTTGGTTGACGTGACCCAAGACTTGGTGGTCACTGAACACGATTGCGGCACGACCAACGGTCAACTCATGCGCGCCATCGTTGAAGGTGGTGAAGTGATTGAATCCTTGCGCGACCGTATCTTGGGCCGCACTGCGGTTGAAGATGTGTTGAACCCAGAAACACGTGCGGTGTTGGTCAAGGCCGGCGTCATGCTGGACGAAGACATCATTGACGAAATCGAAGCCGCTGGCGTCGACGAAGTCAAAGTGCGCACCGCATTGAATTGCGAAACACGCTTCGGCTTGTGCGCCATGTGTTACGGCCGTGACTTGGGTCGCGGTGGCTTGGTCAACAACGGTGAAGCTGTCGGCGTGATCGCTGCTCAGTCCATCGGTGAACCCGGTACACAGCTGACCATGCGTACGTTCCACATCGGTGGTGCAGCGTCTCGTGCGGCTGTCGCGTCTAGCGTGGAAGCCAAGTCGAATGGTGTGATTGGTTTCAACTCCACCATGCGCTATGTGTCCAACACCAAGGGTGAGTTGGTGGTGATTTCTCGCTCAGGCGAAATCATCATCCACGACGAACATGGCCGTGAGCGTGAGCGTCACAAAGTGCCGTACGGTGCGATTCTGTCGGTCAAGCCCGACCAGACCCTCAAGGCTGGTGTGATCTTGGCTAACTGGGATCCATTGACTCGCCCCATCATCACTGAATTCGCCGGTAAGGTGCAATTCGAAAACGTCGAAGAAGGCCTCACCGTTGCCAAACAAGTGGACGAAGTCACCGGCTTGTCTACCTTGGTGGTGATTGACCCGAAACGTCGCGGCTCAACCAAAGTGGTTCGCCCGCAGGTCAAGCTGATCGATGCGTCTGGCAAAGAAGTGAAGATCCCTGGCACAGACCACGCGGTGACGATTGGTTTCCAAATCGGCGCGCTGATTCAAGTGCGCGACGGTCAAGATGTGGGCCCAGGCGAAGTCTTGGCACGTATCCCTGTTGAAGGTCAAAAGACCCGCGACATTACCGGCGGTTTGCCACGTGTGGCCGAACTGTTCGAAGCTCGCTCACCCAAAGACAAGGGCATGTTGGCTGAGATGACCGGTACTGTGTCGTTTGGTAAAGAAACCAAAGGCAAGGTTCGTTTGCAGATCACGGATCCAGAAGGCAAAGTGTGGGACGAACTCATTCCTAAAGAGAAGAACATCTTGGTCCACGAAGGCCAAGTGGTCAACAAAGGCGAAAGCGTTGTGGACGGCCCAGCCGACCCACAAGACATCTTGCGTTTGCTCGGCATGGAAGAGCTGGCTCGCTACATCGTCGACGAAGTGCAAGACGTTTACCGCTTGCAAGGCGTGAAGATCAACGACAAGCACATTGAAGTGATCGTGCGTCAAATGTTGCGTCGCGTTGTGGTCGAAAGCGTGGGTGATTCCAACTACATCGCTGGCGAACAAGTTGAGCGTTCTGAGATCCTCAACACCAACGAAGCGCTGCAACGTGATGGCAAAGTCCCCGCGACTTTCACCAACTTGTTGTTGGGTATTACCAAAGCGTCCTTGTCGACCGACTCGTTCATCTCTGCGGCTTCTTTCCAAGAAACCACACGTGTGTTGACCGAAGCGGCCATCATGGGCAAGCGCGACGAATTGCGCGGCTTGAAAGAAAACGTCATCGTCGGCCGCCTGATTCCTGCAGGTACCGGCATGGCTTATCACAAAGCCCGCAAGGTCAAAGACGCGATGGACGACGCCGAGCGACGCGCCATTGCTGAAGCCGAAGCGGCTGAGTTGGCTGGAGACTCTTCGGAAGAAGAAACTCAAGTCGATCACGGCGCTGGCGAAGAAGCGTAAAGCGACCCTCTCAACAAAGGCCCGAAAGGGCCTTTGTTGTTATGGGACAAGAGGTTGGAAGACACAAGGGGTTCAACATGCTTGATGCGTGGTGGTTTTGGCTGTTCGTAGCCGTGATGGTGTTTTGGAGCGTGGGCGCCTACCGCCGTTTGGTGGGCTTGCGCACGGCGGTGAACAAGCAGTTTGCTGTGCTCGAGGAGCTCATGCTGCGCTACCAAGCGCTGGTGCAAGAGGCCACGACGGCTGCGGTGACCTCCCCTTCGGGCTGGCAAACTGCGGTGTCACCCGAGTTGGGTGCCAGTCACTGGACACGCTTGCAGGTGGCCGCCAATTTGTCGGCCATGGCTTTGGCGCGCATGCAAGAGCATCCGTTGGATCCTTCGTCATCCATTGCGCTGGTCGCGACCAGTCGTGATTTACAAGACGCGTGGGAAGCCCTCACGCACCCCGATGTGTATTACGTGTCTGTGCCCGCAGAGTTGACGCAGCGCTGGACGGAGTTGGGTATCTCGATCCAACCTGATTTGCAGCGTTTCAACCAAGCTGTCGCTCATTACAACGACGCGATTGATATGTTCCCAGCCACGTGGATGGCACGTTTGTTCAAGTTCAAACCCGGACGCATTTTGGGATGAGCGAACACACGTCTACCTCCATCCCTTTGTGGCAACAGCTGCAAGCTGTTGCGCAAGCCTTGGCGCAAGTGCGTCGTGGTGTCTCTGGCACGGCCGCGCTAGACGCGGTGCCATCGGCGCTGCGTCCCGGTGTGCAAGCCTTGCTGTTTCAAGCGCTGCGACAACTCGGCCGTGCGCAAGCCCTGCGTGCGCAGTTGGCCTCACGTGCGCCCGCCCCGTTGCCTGATGCGCTGTTGTGTACGGCACTGGCCTTGGCATGGGACCCAGAGAACGCGCCCTATGAGCCGCACACCTTGGTGAACCAAGCCGTTGAGGCTGCCAAGCAAACCCGCAGCTTGCAAATGCAAGCTAACTTTTTGAATGCGTGTTTGCGTCGTTTTTTGCGTGAGCGCGATGCGCTTGTGCGTGCCACCGACAACGATGTGCATGCGCAATGGAACCACCCCGAGTGGTGGGTCAAGCGTCTGCAAAAAGACCACCCTGACCATTGGCAAGACATCTTGCGTGCCAACAACCAAGCGGCCCCCATGACATGGCGTGTCAACACCGCACGCACCAGTCGTGAAGCTTTGCAAACGGACTGGGCCAACCATGGTTTGCCGTCGCATCCTGTGGGCGAACAAGGCTTGGTGCTTGAGCAAGCGCACAACGTGCGTGACATTCCCGGCTTTGCCGAAGGCTTGTGTTCGGTGCAAGATGCAGCAGCCCAATGTGCTGCGCAAATTTTGTTGAATGGTTTGGCGCCCGCACATCAGCCGCTACGCATCTTGGATGCATGCGCGGCACCGGGCGGCAAAACAGCACATTTGCTGGAGATGTTGAACGACCAGTCCGAGGTCATCGCCTTGGACATCGACCCCCAGCGTTGTGAGCGCATTGCGCAAAACATGCAACGCATTGGGCGCAGCGCCAAAGTCATTGCGGCAGATGCCGCGTTGACCAAAACTTGGTGGGATGGTCAGCTGTTTGATGCGATTCTTTTGGATGCACCCTGCACAGCCTCTGGCATTGTGCGGCGTCATCCCGATGTACGTTGGTTGCGTCGAGAGGCAGACATCGACAAACTCGCGGCGATTCAGAAAAACTTACTCAAGCAGCTTTGGCCCTTGGTCAAACCCGGTGGTCGTTTGCTGTATTGCACGTGCTCGGTTTTCAGAGCCGAAGGCGAGAACCAGGCCAAAACGTTTGTTGAACACAACACCAACGCCCGTTTACTGCCGTCTCTGGGCCATTTAAGGCCTCAAACCCTGACAACGACGGCCTTGGTCACCGACAATCTACCAGGTGATCATGACGGCTTTTATTACGCACTGCTGGAAAAACTTCCTGCGCCTTGAGCTGCCTTTCTCAGGCGGTATTCAGCGCGTGCGGTCGCTGTGTGCCGCGCTGGTGGCCACGCTTTGCTTGTCCTTCACAGGGGCGGCGCAAGCAGACACGCCCGTTGATTTGCAGGCGCTCAAATTAGAGCGGCAAGAAACGGGTCTTTACATGTCTGGGAGCTGGCAGTTTGATTTGCCGATGGCGCTAGAAGATGCCTTGCTCAAAGGCATCACGCTTTACTTTGTGACAGAAGTCGAAATCAACCAAGAGCGCTGGTATGTGTACAACCAACGTGTGTCACATGCGGAACGTCATGTGCGGTTGTTTTACCAACCACTCACGCGCCGTTGGCGTGTCAACATTTCTCCTCAACCCTTCCATTTGGGTGGTTTGGGCGTGAGCCTGGGGCAGAGTTACGACACCGCAGAAGAAGCCATGAGCGCTGTGCGTCGCATCATTCAGTGGCGTATTGCGAATGCGAGCGATGTCAACTTGGATGCCAAGCAAACCATCAGCATCAATTTCAAACTCGACCTCAAACAACTGCCTCGACCTTTGCAAATTGGCGCAGCCGGGCAGAGTGACTGGAACATTGGGTTTAGCAAAACACAACGCCTGGAGCTGGCGCCATGATTGAGTTGGCTGAAAAGCGGGTACGCCTTTCAAGCTTTCAGTTGAGATGGTTGTTGGTCATCAGCGCCACGGTGGTGTTGGGGCTGGGCTTGGTGCTGTTGTTCTTGCTGACGCAAGCCACGGACAACCGCGAGCTGTACGAACGTAACTACCGCCAACTTTTTGGCTTGAATGTGGTGGTCGCCACCTTGTTGATGGGCGTGATTGCCTGGCTCTCCGTTCGCTTGTTGCTGCGCTTGCGTCAAGGCAAATTTGGTAGCCGCTTGTTGCTCAAAATCGCGGCGACCTTTGCGCTGGTGGGCTTTGTGCCTGGCCTGCTGATTTACAGCGTGTCATACCAATTCGTCTCGCGCTCCATTGAGAGTTGGTTTGATGTGAAGGTCGAAGGTGCGCTAGACGCGGGCCTGAGCTTGGGCCGCACCACACTCGACACTTTGGCGAATGACTTGGGTCAGAAAACACGCACAGCCAGCGTGCAAATCAACGACTTGCCAGACGCTTCTGTGGGCGTGGCGTTGGATCGCATGAAAGACCAGCTGGGTGCCGACGATGTGATTCTGTGGAACACCTCGGGCCAAGCCTTGGCCAGTGCTGGCGATTCGCGTTACAAAATCAACCCTGAGCGCCCCACGCCTGCGCAACTCCGCTTGGTCAAAACACAAAGTGTGGTCACGGCCGTCGACGGCTTGGATGAGGCAGATTCTCTGGGCACAGCCAAAGCGCGTATTCGCGCGTTGGTGTTGGTGGCTCCGTCAGGCTTGGGCTTGCTGATTGAACCGCGTGTTTTACAAGTGACCAAGGCTTTGCCGCCTACGTTGGTCAGCAACGCCTTGGCTGTGGAAGTGGCGTATCGCGAATACCAAGAGCGTGCGCTCGGGCGCGAAGGCTTGCGCAGCATGTACATCGGCACCTTGACCTTGAGCTTGTTCTTGGCGGTGTTTGGTGCGGTGTTGTTGGCCGTGTTGTTGGGTAACCAACTCGCGCGGCCTTTGTTGATGTTGGCCGAAGGTGTGCGCGATGTGGCGTCGGGTGACTTGAGCCCAAAGCCCACGCTGCAAGGCCGCGATGAATTGGGCGGCTTGACGCGTTCATTCGCCCAGATGACTCAGCAATTGGCCGATGCCCGCTCAGCCGTGGACCGAAGCATGTTGCAGGTGCACACCTCGCGCGCCAACTTGCAAACCATTCTTGACAACCTCACGGCTGGCGTCATTGTGATGACGGACAAGGGGCTCATCAAGTCTTCCAACCCTGGCGCCACGCGTATCTTGCGCGTGCCGTTGGCCGCTTGGGAAGGTCGCTCGCTCAGCGACATTGAAGGGCTTGCCGAGTTTGCACAGCATGTGCAGTCAGAGTTTGATGGCTTCTTGGGCGAACGCAGCCAACACGGCCTAGACCATTGGCAACAGTCCTTTGAGTTGCACGCCACGGCCATCAGCCCAGCCGTGCAATTGGCGGATGACATGCACCAGCACATCACCTTGCTGGCGCGCGGGGCCGTGCTGCCCAACAACGGGCGCTTGTTGGTGTTTGACGATATTTCTGAAATTGTGTCGGCCCAACGCGCCCAAGCGTGGGGCGAAGTGGCGCGTCGGTTGGCGCACGAAATTAAGAATCCACTCACCCCCATTCAGCTGTCGGCAGAACGCCTGGAAATGAAACTCACGGGCAAGTTGCACGAGCCCGAGCAACTGATTCTGAACAAGTCGGTGAAGACCATCGTGGACCAAGTGGACGCCATGAAGCGTTTGGTGAATGAGTTCCGTGACTACGCCCGCTTGCCAGTGGCTGAACTCAAACCACTCGACCTCAACGCCCTGGTGCAAGACGTGATGCAGCTCTACGGTGCAGAGAACGCCTCTGTGCCGGTGTATGCCCAGCTAGACCCCACTTGCCCCATCATTCATGGGGACGCCCAGCAGTTGCGCCAAGTGGTGCACAACCTGTTGCAGAACGCACAAGATGCCACAGAGGGCCTGGCCCACCCCATGGTGTCCATTGCCACGCAATGGGTGCCTACTTCGGGGCGTGTGCGTTTGGTGGTGCGAGACAACGGGCCGGGCTTCCCACCCAAAATCTTGAACCGTGCGTTTGAGCCCTATGTCACCACCAAGTCCCGTGGCACAGGCCTTGGGCTAGCGGTGGTGAAGAAAATTGCCGATGAACATTCGGCGCGAATTGACCTCAAAAATCGTGGATTACAGGGGCGGGTGATTGGTGCGCAAGTGTCGTTATCATTCCAAGTTGCAGAATCGCAACAAACCCAACTCATTTAATTCAGCGAGACAAATTTAGACATGGCAAACATTCTGGTGGTGGATGACGAGTTAGGCATTCGGGACCTCTTGTTTGAGATCCTCAATGACGAAGGTCATGCGGTTGAAGTTGCAGAAAATGCCGCACAAGCGCGCATGGCTCGCCAAGCGGCGCGCCCAGATTTGGTCTTGCTTGACATTTGGATGCCTGACACCGACGGTGTGACCTTGCTCAAAGAATGGGCGGGTGCGGGCTTGTTGAACATGCCTGTCATCATGATGAGCGGCCACGCCACCATCGATACCGCTGTCGAAGCAACCCGCATCGGCGCGCAAGCGTTCCTTGAAAAACCCATCACCATGCAAAAGCTGCTCAAAGCTGTTGAGCAGGGATTGGCGCGCAAACCGTTGGCTTCGGCGCCTGCGAAAGTTGGGTTGAACTCAAACAAAGACGCGTCAGGCGTCTTTGTGGCACCGCAAGCGGTGGTCCTGCCGCCGACGCATCAGAGCTTTGATTTAGAGCAGCCTTTGCGTGAAGCACGCGATACGTTTGAGCGTGCTTACTTTGAATACCACCTCACGCAAGAGAGCGGCTCGATGACCCGTGTGGCAGACAAAACGGGCTTAGAGCGCACGCATTTGTATCGCAAGCTCAAGCAACTCGGTGTGGATTTGTCCAAAGCCAAGCGCATGGCTTGAAAATACTGTTTTTTCACGGCCAGACCTCTTAATGCCCTTGCCTGACGGTGCTATAATTTCGCTCTCGGCCCGGTAGCTCAGTTGGTAGAGCAGCGGATTGAAAATCCGCGTGTCGGCAGTTCGATTCTGCCCCAGGCCACCAAAACGAGAAAGCCTCAGTGTTCGCACTGAGGCTTTTTTCTTTTCTGGATCGTTCTTTGACTGCATCATGCGCATAGCGCATTTGACGGCGGCAACGGCACCGACCTCTGGGAGTCCCAAAGTGCGTGGCATCGCATTGGGGACACGTCAACAACTGTTCTATCAAACTGTACCTTTCTGGGTGGGTACAGTTTGTTTAAAGTGTGACGCACACGTGTTCACGCCGCTTATGTGGCGCGCGCGTGCGGTTCAAGTAGCAGTGACGTCAACCAGGAGACAAAAACATGAGAATGATTCATAAGATAGCCAAGGCCGCAGCCATTGCGCTGACGGCGGCATGCGCCATCAGTGCACATGCGCAAGACGTGATCAAGATTGGCTACACAGCAGACCAATCCGCCAGCGGTGTCGCCGAGCTGGGCATTGCCGGACGCTGGGGTTTTGAAGCCGCGATTGAAGATTTGAACAAGGCTGGCGGCATTCTTGGCCGTAAGGTGGTGGGTGTGGTACGTGATGACCTCGGTACGCCTCCCAAAGCGATTCAAAACGTCACCGAACTGATTGACAACGAGAAAGTGCAAGCCATCGTCGGCCCAGCCAACTCGGGCAACGCGTTGGCTTGGTTGCATCTGCCGCAACAAAAGAAGATTCCTGTGGTGGTGCCAATTGCCACTTCGACAGAGATCACGACGCGCTACGCCAAAGAAGCACAGAACTACCTCTTCCGCGTCTCCATGGTGGATCGCGAGCAAGTGGCTTTGTTGGCCGCCTATGCCGCGAAAGCCTCAAAGGGCCACAAGATCGCGATCTTGGCTGACTCCACTGGTTATGGCCAAGGTGGTATCAAAGACGCCACCGAAGTGTTGGCATTGCATGGCGTCAAGCCTGTGGCTGTTGAAAAATACGGCCCCAAGGACACGGACATCACCTCGCAGTTGACCAAAATCCGTGACGCTGGCGCAGACACCGTGATCATCTATGGCATTGCAGACGGCGCGGCCAACGTGTTGCGCAGCATGGAAAAAATCAACTACTTGCCCACGACGCTCGGCACTTGGGGCAACCTGAGCTCGTTGTTGCCTCGCTTGGCCGGTCCAAAGATGGCCGACCACCTCATCTTGGCTGCTTCGACGACCGAAGATTCCAATGCTAAGACCAAGTCTTTGGGTGAGCGCGTGCGCAAGAACTTCCCCACGTTGACCACGTTCCCTTGTTCGGCTCAGGCCTATGACTCGGTGATGTTGTTGGCTGCGGCCATGAAGGCAGCAGGTACCACCGACGGCGAGAAAGTGGCGGCCGCGCTGGAAAACGTGAACAACGTTGAAGGCGTGATCAAGACGTACAACAAGCCGTTCTCCAAGACCGACCATGAAGGCTTGGGCGTTGCTGACTTCTACTTGGCCAAGTGGAAGAACGGCACGACGGTGGTGCGCTACGAAGATGCTGTGACAAAGTCGCTCACTGCAGCGGATTTGAAGAAGTAATTTTGCTGTTCCCCTGACGCCTTGCGTTTCCCTCGGGTCCTTGTGTGACTGGGGGAGCGCTCGGCGCTCTTAGAAAGTTTCCCCATGGTTGCTATCTTGCAAGCCTTGCTGAGCGGACTCGCGTTGGGCGGTATTTACGCGCTCGTCGCCGTCGGCTTCAACATCACCCACAACACCACCAAAACCTTCAACTTTGGCCAAGGCGAGTTCTTGTCGGTGGGGACGGTGGTCGCGGTGTCTGCCATGCTGTTGTTGTCTGGCAAAGACATCCATGGCGCGTTGACGCCTGAAGACGTGACGGTGTGGCGAATGATCGCTGCGCTTGTGATTTGTATGGCCGTTCTCGGTGCGCTGGGTGTGCTGCTGTACTACACCGCCGTGCGACCTTTTGTCGGTGGTGGCGGTTTGGCTTGGGTCATGAGTACCCTGGGCTTTGGCATCATCATTCAAAACGCGGCCTTGGCCGTTTGGGGGCCTGCCGCCATGGTGGTGCCTTCTATTTTGGGGAGCGATGTCATTCGCATCGGTGGCGCGGGTGTGCTGCCACAAGAAATTTTGGTGCTGGGTTTTAGCATTTGCATCATGTTGGGGTTGGACTTGGTGATGCGCAAAACCAAGATCGGCAAAGCGGTTCGCGCCGTCGCGCACAGCAAGAACGCCGCGACCTTGATGGGCATCAACGTGGGCGCGGTCGTCGTGCTCGCCTTCGTGATCAGTTCGGGCTTGGCAGGTGTTGCCGGCTTGCTGATTGCACCGATCACCACTGCTTCGGTTTTCATGGGCTTGCTGATTGCGTTGAAGGCGTTTTCAGCTGCCATCGTGGGCGGACTCTCGAATGCCCGTGGCTGCATGTTGGGTGGTTTTATGTTGGGCATCATGGAAGCCATGGTGGGCCTGTGGCAAGCAGAGATGCGAGAGATCAGCATCTTCTTGCTCATCATCATTGTGCTGGTCGTCAAGCCTGAAGGCTTGCTGGGCACACGTGTTGTGGAGAAGGTGTGATGAAGGCTTACAACACACACTGGATGGGTTTGATATTGGTGGTGGCTGCCATCGTCATTGGCCCACAACTCACAAATAACGGCTTCTACCTGAAGATCATGTTCATGATTGGCGTGAACTATTTGGCTGCTGCGGGCCTGAATGTGTTGGTGGGACACACAGGGCAGAAGTCATTGGGCCATGCCGGCTTGTTTGCCGTTGGCGCATACACAGTGGCGGTGCTGACAGCACGCCACGGTTGGAATCCTTGGTTTGCATTTTTGGCTGCAGGGGTGGTCGCCGCATTGTTTGGTGCGCTCATCGCTTTGCCTGCCTTGCGTGTCAAGGGGCCTGCCTTGGCGATGGTGACCATTGGTTTTGGCATCGTGGCTGAAAAGGTCGTCGCCGAGTGGCAAGACGTGTTCGGCGGTCAGGCCGGTATCTATGGTGTGGTGCCGCCGACCTGGGGCAGCCAGTCTCTGGATGACCGCGACTGGGTGTGGCTGGTGTCCGCGTTGTGCATCGTCACGCACTTGATGTTGCGCAGTTTGTTGAACGGCAAATATGGACGCGCCTTCATGGCCGTCAACACAGCCGAAGTGGCGGCTGAAAGCGTGGGGGTGAGCGTTTACCGAATCAAGGTCATTGCTTTTGTCATCAGTGCGGTCACTTGTGGCTTTGCTGGCGCTTTGATTGCGCAGCAGAACCAATTTATTTCTTCGGACTTCATCACCTTCAACATGTCGATCTTCTTCTTGTTGATCGTCTTGTTTGGCGGCAGTTCTGTGTATGGGCCTTTGTTGGGCGCGGTGGTGTTGACCTTGCTCGATAACTTCTTGGCGCGTTGGCCCCATGTGCAACATTTCACCTATGGTGCGTTGTTGTTGTTCGCGTTGTATGCCATGCCCGATGGCCTGTCCGCTTGGTTGCGTTCCATCGCTGTTCGAATTTTCCCGGTGCTGGCGCGTCACCCTGCCGTGCCTTCGGCGCTGAGCCCTTGGCGTTTGCATGCGAACGAAGCCTTAGAAGCCAACCGCCCCTTGTTAGAAGCCAAGGGCCTTTACAAAGCCTATGGCGGTGTCGTTCCCACCAACGACGTGGATCTGACGCTGCGCACAGGCCATGTGCACTCCTTGATCGGCCCGAATGGCGCTGGCAAGACCACCTTGCTCAACATCCTGTCGGGCGTGGTCGAACCTGATCGCGGCACCATTCGTTTCAATGGCACAGATGTGGTGGGCATGTCCATCAATAGCGTGGCGCGCTTAGGCTTGGCGCGCACGTTTCAAAACCTGCGTTTGTTTGTCGACATGACTGTTTTGGACAACGTCAAAGTCGGCTTGCATCGCCACATGGAGGCGGGGTTCTGGTCTTGCTTGTTTGGCTCGCGACTTTCTGCACGTAGCGAAATTCAGGCAACAGAAGAAGCGCTGCAAATTTTGGGCTTCCTTGGCTTGGCTGACAAAGCGTATGAGCGTGCAGGTAGCTTGCCTTATGGTGTGCAGCGTCGCGTTGAAATTGCACGCGCCTTGGCGACCCACCCACGGTTGCTGTTGCTGGATGAGCCAGCGGCCGGATTGAACCCACATGAAACCCGTGACTTGGTGGATGTGATTGCCCGCATCCGCGACCTAGGCATCACGGTCTTGTTGATTGAACACCACATGGATTTGGTCATGCGCATTTCAGACCATGTCATCGTGCTGGACTATGGCCAAAAGATTGCAGAGGGCAAGCCCGCTGAGATTCAAAGTAACCCCCGTGTGATCGCCGCCTACCTTGGGACCGAGGATGAGACGGATGATGCAAACGATGTGGTGACAGGAGCGACCCATGGCTGATACCCCCTTGCTAAAAATTGAAAATCTTGAGGTCCGCTACGGGGCGGTGGAAGCCCTCAAGGGCGTCTCCATCCATGTGAATGCCGGCGAAGTGGTCACCATCATTGGTGGCAATGGCGCAGGCAAAAGCACCTTGATGAAAACCATTTCGGGTTTGGAGCCAGCGGCTGCTGGCCATGTGATGTTTGAAGGTCACGACATCATGCGCATGCCGGGTTATCAGCGGGTGGCGCTTGGCGTGGCGCAGTCACCCGAGGGGCGACAGGTATTCCCTGATCAAACCGTCCGCGACAACTTGTTGCTGGGGGCGTACCACCGCAAGGCCAGTGCTGCTGAGTTGGAAGCCGACTTGCAAGCGCAATTTGAAACCTTCCCTCGCTTGCGTGAGCGTCAAGAGCAACCCGCTGGCACCATGTCCGGTGGTGAGCAACAAATGCTGGCCATTGCACGGGCGCTGATGGCTCGGCCTAAGCTGCTGCTGTTGGACGAGCCCTCACTTGGATTGGCGCCGTTGATCGTGAAAGAAATTTTTGCGGTCATCCGTGCGCTCAAGTCACGCGGCGTGACCATTTTGCTGGTCGAGCAAATGGCCAACCAAGCCCTGGCCGTTGCTGATCGTGCGTACGTGTTGGAGACGGGGCACATCACCATCGAAGGGCCAGGCGCAGAGCTGCGTCGGGATCCACGCATTCGTGCGGCTTATTTGGGTGAGCATTGAACGCCATGACTGAAGAGAGTTTTGACTTCGTCGTCGTTGGGGGTGGCGCGGCAGGTGCCATCTTGGCAGACCGTCTGAGTGAGGACGGTCGCCACAAGGTCTGTTTGCTGGAAGCGGGGCCGGCTGATTGGCATCCGTTTTTGCACATTCCCGCTGGGTTTATCAAAGTGTTGTTCGATCCCGCATTCACATGGACCTATTCGTCTGAACCTACCGAGTGGACCCACGGGCGGCGTGTGCCCCTTCCGCAGGGGCGAACGTTGGGCGGTTCTACGTCGATGAACGGCTTGGTCTACAACCGTGGACAACGTGAAGATTTCGATGGCTGGGCAGCGCAGGGCAACCTTGGTTGGGGCTACGACGAGGTGTTGCCGTACTTCCAGCGCAATGAACGTTATGCGGGTGGCGACGACCGTTTTCGTGGCCGAGAAGGGCGATTGCCGGTCAGTGATTTGACGTGGATTCACCCCTTGTGCGAACAGTTCATCGCTGGCGCACAAGGCTTAGGCATGCCGCGCAATCCCGATTACAACGGGGAAACACAAGCTGGCGTGGGCTATTTCCAGCGCAGCATTGAGGGGCGTTGGCGCATGAGCACGGCGCGCACTTATTTGCGCGCTGCGCGAGGCCGATCTAACCTGAAGATCATCACGCGTGCACAAGCCACTTCGGTGGTGTTTGACGGAACCCGTGCCACGGGTGTGCGCTATGTGCAGGGCCATGATCAGCACAACGTGCGGCAAGTGCATGCACGTCGCGAAGTTGTGCTCTCGTGCGGCGCCACCAATACGCCCAAGCTGTTGCAGCTCTCGGGCGTGGGACCGGTGGACCAATTACAAAGCCTCGGTATCCCGGTGGTGCATGCCTTGCCAGGTGTGGGTGCGAACCTCAGCGATCATTTTTCTGTTCGCTTTGTGGCCGGTGTCAAAGGCATCACCACGATCAACGAACTCTCACGCGCCCCGCGCTTGTGGGGCCAGATTGCAGCTTGGTTGGCAGGGCGGCCCAATATTTTGGCCGTGAGCCCGTCGCTGGTGCATTGGTTTTGGCAGTCTCAACCTGGCTTGAATCGCCCAGATTTGCAGGGCGTGTTTGCGCCGGCGAGTTACCGCGAGGGATATGTGGGCATGTTGGATCGCTACCCGGGCATGACGTGTGGCGTGTGGCAACACCGCCCAGAAAGCCGAGGCACCGTCACATTGCGTTCGCGCGATCCGCTGGCGGCACCGGTGATTCAACCCAACTACCTCGCGGATGAACGAGACCGTGCGGTGTTGCTCGGCGGCATGCGTTTGGCACGTGAATTGTTGGCGACGTCTGCGTTGTCTGGGTACGTGACAAAGGAAACCTTACCGGGCGCGCACGTGCAAAGCGACGATGAACTGATGGACTTTGCCAAACGCTATGGCGTGTCTTCCTACCATCTCAACGGCACAGCACGCATGGGATTGGCCAGCGATCCCACTGCCGTGGTGGACCCTGAGTTGCGCGTCCATGGCTTGCAGGGACTGCGCGTGGTGGATGCCTCGGTCATGCCGAGCATCGTGTCGGCCAACACATGCGCTGCCACCATGATGATCGCGGAGAAAGCTGCAGACATGATTCTGGGCCGGGCTGCATTGCCTGCTGCGCGAACGATGGCTGAATAACCCAGAAAGAACTGCGCATGAATGCCTCTGCATCAACGACGAGCGATGCTCGCGTTTTTGATTACGTCATTGTCGGCGGCGGTGCTGCGGGCTGTGTGCTTGCCAATCGGCTCTCGGCGGACGGACGCTACACCGTGTGCCTGCTAGAGGCCGGGCCGCCAGATTACAACCCATTCATTCACATTCCTGCGGGTTTCATCAAGCTGGCGTACGACCCGCGCAACACGTGGCAAATCAAGACCGAGCCGACCGAATGGACGGCTGGGCGCGGCATCCCCACCACGCAAGGGCGCACCTTAGGTGGGTCAAGTGCCATCAACGGTTTCAACTACACCCGAGGCCAACGCGAGGACTACGATGGTTGGGCCGCGTTAGGCAACGCTGGCTGGAGTTACGCACAACTGTTGCCGTATTTCAAACGCTCGGAACGTCGCATTGGCGTGGCCGACCCGCGCTATCGGGGCACCGATGGCCCGTTGCCTATCACCGATTGCGATTGGCGTCATCCCTTGTGCGATGCTTTCATTGAAAGTGCGCACGAGGTGGGTGTTCCTGATAATCCCGATTACAACGGTGCTTGCCAAGAGGGGGCCGGCTACTACCAGCGATGGATTTACCGTGGTCGCCGCTACAGCACCGCACGTGCTTTTTTAAGGCCTGCACGCAAACGTGCCAACCTCACGGTGGTGACACATGCGCAGGCCACCCGCATCTTGCTGGATGGCAAACGCGCCATTGGTGTGGCCTACAGTGCGGGCGCGCATGCGCCGATGCACGAAGTGCACGCCAGGCGCGAGGTGGTGCTGAGTGCAGGGGCTGCCAACACGCCCAAGTTGCTCATGCTGTCTGGCATCGGTCGGCCTGATCGACTTTCGCCGCATGGCATTGCGGTGCAACATGCGTTGCCAGGTGTTGGCGATAACCTGCAGGACCATCACATGGTGCGATCGTCCGCACGTGTGCACGGTGTGGTCACCCTCAATGAAATGGCGCGCGGTTGGCGCCTCGTGGGTCAAGTGGTGCGCTGGTTGATGCGCCGCCCGAGCATCCTCAGCATCAGCCCTTCGGTGGCCTACGCCTTTTGGAAAACCGATGCCTCACTGGCGCGTGCGGATGTGCAATTTCATTTCAGCCCCGGCAGCTACAAAGAAGGCGTCGCCGGATTGCTCGACGATTTTCCGGGCATGACTTTGGGCTTTTATTTGATGCGCCCACACAGTCGCGGCCATGTGCGCTTGGCTTCGTCAAACCCATTTGATCTGCCCATCGTGCAGCCCAACTATTTGTCTGAAGCGTCGGACCGCGAGGCCACGGTGGCAGCTTTGCGTTTGACGCGACGCATCTTGCACGGCCAAGCCTTGAGCCGTTTTCACGACGTCGATATGTTCCCGCCAGCTGAAGCGACCAGCGATGCACAGCTGCTGGAGTTTGCGCGTCAGCGTGGGGGAACGGCTTGGCATTTGATCGGCACGTGTCGCATGGGGCCAGCCCACCAACCCGACTCGGTGGTTGACCCCGAGCTGCGCGTGATCGGGCTAGAAGGCTTGCGCATTGCAGACGCTTCGATCATGCCCACCATGCCCTCGGGCAACACGCAGGTCCCCACCATGATGATTGCCGAGAAGGCTGCTGATTTGATCCTTGGCCACGCGGCACCTGCCGCCGAGGACCCCGCTACTTTGCCCACTCACCCTTGAAATGGATTTTTCATGACACTCGATTCACGTCTTCCTGGCTTTCGTTCTTTGACCCCTGCACAGCGCTTGAGCCAACTGCAGACCTCCGTGGGCTTGACGGCGGAAGACCTCGCGCTCTTGAGCACGCCAGGGGCGTTGCCGCTGGCCACCGCGGATGGCATGGTCGAAAACGTCATTGGCACGTTTGAGCTGCCGCTGGGCGTGGCTGCAAATTTCCGAATCAATGACCGTGATGTGTTGATTCCCATGGCGGTCGAAGAACCTTCGGTGGTGGCAGCAGCCTCGTACATGGCACGACTGGCGCGCGAATGTGGCGGGTTTCAAACCTCGACCAGCGGCCCTGTGATGCGCGCACAAGTGCAAGTGTTGGGCGCGACAGATCCGCACGGCGCACGTCATGCGCTGTTGCGTGCGCGTCAACAAATCTTGGACACCGCCAATGTTCGCGACAAATTGCTCGTGAGTTTGGGCGGCGGTTGCAAAGACATCGACGTCCACGTGTTTGACGACACCCCACGCGGCCCCATGTTGGTGATGCATTTGATTGTGGATGTGCGCGATGCGATGGGCGCCAACACCGTCAACACCATGGCGGAAGCCGTGTCGCCCCTGGTTGAGCAAATCACGGGTGGCCGTGTCTGCTTGCGCATCTTGTCGAACTTGGCTGATTTGCGTCTGGCCCGTGCGCGTGTGCGTGTCACACCGGAGGTGTTGAGCACCAGCGAATACAAAGGTGAAGAAGTGATCGAGGGCATTCTGGATGCCTACACGCTGGCCGTGGTGGATCCTTACCGCGCGGCCACCCACAACAAGGGCATCATGAACGGCATTGACCCAGTCATTGTGGCCACCGGCAACGATTGGCGCGCGATTGAAGCAGGCGCCCACGCGTGGGCTTGTCGCAAGGGCAGCTACACCTCACTCACGCATTGGGAAAAAGACAGTTCGGGGGCCTTGGTGGGCACCTTGGAAATGCCGATGGCTGTGGGCTTGGTGGGGGGCGCCACACGCACGCATCCGCTGGCGCGTGTGGCACTGAAAATTTTGAATGTGCAATCGGCGCAAGAGTTGGCCGAAGTGGCGGTCACCGTCGGCTTGGCACAAAACATGGCGGCCTTGCGCGCGCTGTCAACGGAAGGCATCCAACGTGGACACATGGCGTTGCATGGCCGAAACTTGGCGGTGATCGCCGGGGCTGTTGGCGAAGAGGTCGACATCATCGCCCGCCGCATGGCGCAAGAGCGTGATGTTCGAACCGACCGCGCGCTTGCGCTCTTGCAGGAAATTCGCCAAGGCGCCGCCAAGGCCTGAACGTCGCAGCTCAATCAAGCGGGCCGAATGTCGGGGGCGGGCACCCCCGACACCCCTTGCGCTTGGGCGGCGTGCTGCTGCGCCGCGAGCGCCTTGATGTAGCCCGTGCGTGCTTGCAGGCGTGCCCAATACGCGGCAACAGCGGGCGTGAAACGCGGCGCTAACCCAAGATGCGTGGCCAACATCAAGGCATACCCGACCGAAACATCGGCTGCTGTGAAGCGGTTGGCGCACAGGTAGGGCTGGTTGGCGAGCACGGGTTCTAGCGTTTTGAGGCGTGCCAAAAACCATTTGGCGTAATCCTCGGCGACGCTCGGTTGCCTGCGCTCGGGCGGTTCGAAATGGGCATAGCGCAGCACCAAGGTTTGAGGGAAAGTCAACGTCGCTTCGCCAAAGTGAAGGTAGTTCAAGTACGCCCCAAAGTCAGCCTCGTCGGGCGAGACTTGCAGTGGTGTGGGCGCATGGCGCGCGCACAAGTATTCGCAGATGGCCACCGACTCGGTCATGCGTGTGTTGCCATCCACGAGCAAGGGAATGGTGCCCAGCGGATTGACGTCTAAGTAGCTGCGCTGCAGCGCTCTTGGTGGAAACGGCAGCATCTCTAACGCATACGGTATGCCGAGTTCTTCAAGCATCCACAGTGGGCGGAATGAGCGCGCGCTCATGCAGTGATACAGAGTAATCAACGGTTTATTCCTTGAGGAGTGATCGTGTTGTTCGCGTCACCTTAACTGAAAACAACACCCTCTTTCGCGTCAATTGCCTCATCGGACGTGAACGCATCACTGTTCTACAAAACTGTACCTTTTGCCATGGGTACAGTTTGGCTAAAGTGCATGAGACGTCGATGAATGACGAAGCACATGGATAGGAAGCTTGCATGATTGTTCCGAGTGAAACCGCAACCATCGGAGAAATTTTTTTCGACGCCGCGCAGCGCTATGCCGATCGCCCTTTGTTGGTTGCGCCATCGAATTCGGCGCGTGCCTATGACCCGCAGGGCCGTTCGCTGAGCTACGCCGAGGCTGCGCATGCGGTGCGTGGATTGATGGCGCAGTACCGTGAAGCCGGTTATGGCGTTGGCCACCGTGTCGCCTTGTTCCTGGAGAACCGACTGGAGCACATGCTGCACAAGTTGGCGTTGAACGCGATCGGTGTGTGTTGCGTGCCCGTGAATCCAGACTACCGCCCTCGCGAGCTGGCGTATTTGATTGAGCATGCCCATGTGGATTTGGCGGTGGTCTTGTCTGCCCGCGTGGCGGACTGGGAGGCCGCGCGCCATGAGGCCACGTGGCAACCCCCACACGTGGTGTTTGAACAATGGGCCGCGGGCTTGCCGCCTGCTTTGGCCCCTGCCAAGAGCTACGTGCCAGAGGCGCAAACCCCCGCGAGCATTCTGTACACCTCGGGCACGACAGGCCGTCCCAAAGGCTGTGTGTTGTCGCATCGTTACGAACTTGCCGCTGGCGAAGCGTATGCCACGCGCGGCGGGCTGGCCACATTCCGTGCAACTGGTGAACGGCTTTACAACCCCTTGCCGCTCTTTCACGTGAACGCCTCGATCCTGTCGTTTTATGCGGTGCTGCTGACGGGCAGCTGCCAGATTCAGACCGACCGTTTTCAGCCCTCACGGTGGTGGAGCGAGGTGCGCCAATCACAAGCCACCATCGTGCATTACTTGGGGGTCATCATTCAGATGTTGCATGCGCAAGCACCGCACGACCAAGAGCGCGACCACTGCGTGCGCTTTGGAATGGGCGCTGGCGTAGAGCCGCATTTGCATCCGGCAGTCGAGGCGCGGTTTGGCTTTCCATTGCTAGAGCTGTGGGGCATGACGGAAAACGTGCGCATTTTGGTGGACAACATGCCGCCGCGCCAAGTGGGCACCAGAGCTTTTGGACATGCCTTGCCAGGCATTGAGGTGCGCGTGGTGGACGATGCGGATGGCGATGTGCCAGACGGTCAGCCCGGCGAGATGGTGATTCGCCATTCCGAGCGCACGCCGCGCAAGGATTTTTTCTCCAGCTATCTGGATGATGAGGCGGCCACGGAGGCCGCTTGGCGAGGTGGGTGGTTTCACACCGGCGATGTCGTGACGCGTGATGACACGGGCATGCTGCATTTTGTGGAACGCCGCAAGAACATCATCCGCCGCTCTGGTGAGAACATCGCCGCGGCCGAAGTGGAGGCTTGGTTGCTGTCGCACCCCGATGTCGAGCAGACCGCTGTGATTGCTGTGCCCGATGAGGTGCGCGAAGAAGAGGTGCTGGCTTGCATTGTGCTGAAGCCGCATGCGGCGCAGGCGTTGTCAGCGGCTTCGCAGGAAGCGTTGCTGCGTTCGATTTTTGACCATTGCAGCGCGGGCTTGGCCTATTTCAAAGCCCCAGGTTGGGTTTGGTTTGCCGACCACATTCCGACGACGGGCACGCAGAAGATTCAAAAGCACAGCATCTTTGCGCCAGGGATAGACCCGCGTGGTCTGACGGGCATGCACGACTTGCGCGCATGGAAGAAGCGCACGAACGCACGTTAGCCCAGCAGCTTATCGAGCGCGCGGCGGAACCTAGGGTCTAGCACCGCATGGGGGTTGCAGCGCGTCCAAGGTGAGATGTTGTTGGGGTTCACGCTGAAGATGTTGCCGGGTGCCATCACGATGTTTTCGTTCAGCATGGCGTGCGCTAGCTTTTGTGTGTCGGAGACGCCCGGCAGTTGAGCCCAGATAAAGAGCGAGCGCTCAGGTCTGACAAAGATGGTGGCGCCAACATCGTCCAGCAGCTCGTAAGCACGGCCTGTCTCTTCCTCCAGTTTGCTGCGCAACTCTTCGAGGTACTTCAGATGGTGCCGTTCGGCCAACAACGTGTCGACGGTGCGTTCGGCATATTCAGAACTACTCACACTGGTCAGAATTTTGATGTTGGCAATGTCGTTGGCGATGTCCGCGCTGCAGGCCAAAAACCCCACGCGCAGTGCCGCTGACAGCGACTTGGAAAAGCTGCTGATGTACAGCGTGCGCTCCAGTTGGTCTAAGGCCGAGAGGCGTGTTTGGTTGGCACTTCTGAAATCGCTGAGCGCATCGTTTTCGACCAACAACAAATTGTGTTGTTCGGCCAGTTTCAAAATGGCCCGCGCTTTTTGTTTTGACAGGTCCGAGCCTGTGGGGTTGTGGGCCAGTGACTGTGTGAAAAACAGACGAGGACGCCACGTGATCAAGAGGCGCTCAAGCTCTTTCAAATCAGGACCATCTGCTAAGCGTGGCACGCCAATCGTGTTGGCACCTGCCAAGCGCAGCTTGCCGATCAGTGGGTAATAGCCGGGATCGTCAATCAGCACCGTTCCGCCCGCAGGCACAAAGTAGCGCACGATCAAATCCAAAGCTTCATTGGCACCGTGGGTCAACACAATTTGAGACGGGTGTGCGTCAATGCCTTGGTCTGCCAAGCGGCGCACCAAACGCTGCCGCAAAGGTGCATAGCCGAGCCGGTCGCCATAGCGAAACAAGGTGCCCAAACCACTGCGCGCGACTTTGTGGTGTGGGCGGTCCAGCCTCGCGCCGGCCAGCCATTGGGAGGGCGGAAAGGCATCGCCGACGGTCAGTTGCCCGGGCTCGTTTCTGAGCTGCATGTTCATGAGCCAAACGATGTTCATGGCGCCGTTCAGCGATTGCGTGTCGTGGGGCTCGGCTTTGACGGTTCTTTCTTTGACGTAAAAACCTGAGCCGTGACGCGGCTCGACCAAACCTCTTGCGACCAACAATTCAAACGCAGCGACGACGGTGTTTTTCCCGTAGTTACGCAAGGCCGCGATTTCGCGCAAGGAGGGTAGTTTTTCGCCGACCTTGTACGCCTCATCACGAATCTGCCGCTCGATGGAGTCAGCAAGTGCGGTGAAAAGAGGCGTCTGTGAGGATGACATCGTATTTGTTCGCCGCTCTATTTGTTGGCGGCGCTTTCCGCCGATGCCGCGCTGGCGCGTTGGGCAAACTCAGCACGCAAGGCTTTGAGTTTTTCGCGCGGGTCTTCTTTGACGGTGTCTTTGTCCAAACCCATCTCCGCGATGAAGCGGCTGGGGATGGCTGCAATCATGTCGCGGCCTTTTTTGCGTTTGCGCGTCCAGCTGACAGACAAGGAGCGCTGGGCACGGGTGATGCCCACGTACATCAGGCGACGTTCTTCTTGCAGGCGCACCGCGATGTTGTCGTTGGTGTGTTCGGTGCCGGGTTCGTCGTCGAGTTTGAAGGGCAACATGCCTTCAGTCACGCCCACCAACATGACATGCGGCCACTCCAAACCTTTGGAGGCGTGCAGCGTGGAGAGCGTGACCACGTTCTGGTCTTTCTCGCGCTCAGTCAAGGTGGAGAGCAGCGCGATGGTTTGCGCCACTTCCAGCAGGTTCTTCACTTCGTTGCCAGAGGTCACGCCTGCGGTGTCGTCAATCTGGCCGCCGCAGCGCTGGGCCATCCAGTCGCAAAACTCCATCACGTTGTTCCACTTGGAGGCGGCGGCTTTTTCGCTTTCTTCCGCGTCGTAGAGGTGCTTCTCGTAGCCAATGTCTTTGAGCCAGTCGGTCAAAAACGCGCGGGCATCTTCGGCACCGGTGGTGAGGCGGGCGCGGAATTCGAGGTCGTTCACATAGCGGCCAAATTCGTGCAGGCTGCCCAAGGCACGCGCATTGAGTACCGAGGGCAAGCTGTTGCTGAACAGCGCTTCAAACATGCTGAGTTTGTATTGGCTGGCGAACTGGCCCAAGCTGGCCAAGGTTTGGTGGCCAATGCCGCGCTTGGGCGTGGTGACGGTGCGCAAGAACGCCGGGTCGTCATCGTTGTTGACCCACAGGCGCAGCCACGCGCATAAGTCGCGAATTTCGGCGCGGTCAAAAAAGCTTTGGCCCCCCGACACCTTGTAGGGAATTTGCGCTTTGCGCAGCGCTTTTTCAAAGATGCGCGCTTGGTGGTTGGCACGGTACAAGACAGCAAAGTCTTTGAGTTCTTTGAAGCCGCAGCTGCCTGCATCGGTGCCACCGTGCAAAGACTGGATGCGCGCCACCACGCGTTCGGCTTCGTGCTCTTCGTTGTCGGCATCGACCACACGCACGGGCTCGCCCTCGCCGAGTTCAGAGAACAAGGTTTTGGGAAACAGCTTGGGGTTCGGCTGAATCACGTTGTTGGCCGCGCGCAGGATGGCGCTGGTGGAGCGGTAGTTTTGCTCCAGCTTGATGACTTTCAGGTTCGGAAAGTCTTGCGGCAGTTTGCGCAGGTTGTCCAGCGTGGCACCGCGCCAGCCGTAAATCGATTGGTCGTCGTCGCCCACAGCGGTGAAGCGGGCGTTGTCGCCCACCAAACACTTGAGCACTTCGTATTGGGTGGCGTTGGTGTCTTGGTATTCGTCGACCAGCACATGGCCGAGTTGGGATTGCCATTTGAGGCGCACCTCGTCGTGCTCTTGCAGCAACTTCAAGGGCAGGCCAATCAGGTCGTCAAAGTCCACGCTTTGGTAGGCGGTGAGGCGTTCTTCGTAGCGCGCCATGATTTTGGCGATGATGCGTTCGTTGTCGTCTTTGGCCAGTGCCAAAGCTTGGGCTGAATTCAGGCCCATGTTTTTCCACAGGCTGATGGTCCATTGCCATTGGCGCGCGGTGGCTGCGTCGGTGGTGCCGCCTGCGTCTTTCAAGATGCCGGTCACGTCTGCGCTGTCCATGATGCTGAACTGGGGTTTGAGGCCCATCACGCCGCCGTCTTGGCGCAACATGCGCACGCCCAAGGCGTGGAAGGTGCAAATCACCACGTCGTTGGCCGCCTTGCCAATGAGCCCCTTGGCACGCTCACGCATTTCGGTGGCGGCCTTGTTGGTAAAGGTGATCGCGGCGATGCGTTTGGGTTCTAGCCCGGTTTGGATGAGGCGACCAATCTTGTGCGTGATGACGCGCGTCTTACCCGAGCCCGCCCCCGCCAACACAAGACAGGGACCGTGCAAGAAATTGACGGCTTCTTGTTGCGCGAGATTCAGGCCAGCAGACATTCAGGAGACAGTTGATGTGAAGCGGGCAATGATACCGACCCGCCCAGCGGGCAAAATGGGCGAGTGCTGAACATTCTTCTCATTACCTTTCCCTTCTTTGCGCTGGTTTTGGCTGGCTTTGTGGCAGCGCATCGCCGCATGTTGCCGCTGGACGCGATTCCTGGTTTGAATGGCTTCGTGCTGTTTTTTGCGCTGCCGTGCATGTTGTATCGGTTTGGTGCGAGCACGCCCATCGTGCAGCTCTTGGATGCCACCTTGTTTTGTGCCTATTTGCTTTGCGCCTTGTTGATGGTGGGCTTTGTGGTGGCGGTGAGCATGAACAAACGCATCGGCTGGAACGATGCGTCGTTTGGTGCTTTGGTGGGCGCGTTCCCCAACACGGGTTTCATGGGTGTGCCGTTGTTGGTGGCCTTGCTGGGTGCCTCGGCGGCAGGGCCTGCCATCGTGACCATTGTGGTGGACATGGTCATCACCACGTCCTTGTGCATTGCCTTGTCGCGCTTAGATGGCGCGGACGAACACGGCGTCAGCCGTGCTGCCAAGAGCGCCCTCAAAGGCGTGTTGACCAACCCCATGCCTTGGGCCATCAGCCTGGGTGGTTTGTCCTCGGCCCTGGATTGGCAGTTGGTGGGGCCGGTGGCGAAAACCGTGGGCTTGTTGGCGGACGCTGCTTCGCCGGTGGCCTTGTTCACCATTGGCGCGGTGCTGGCACGTTCACAAATCCGCGTGAAAGAAAGTGGCCATCCGCCCATTCTGTGGCGCGATGTGTTGCCTGTGGCACTTTTCAAATTGGTGCTGCACCCGTTGCTGGTGTTGCTGGTGTTGGCCGCAGCGGTGCAGATGGGGTTTCACATTGAACACTTCACCATGGTGGTGGTGGTGCTGGTGGCCGCTTTGCCCAGCGCCAGCAATGTGGCTTTGTTGTCGGAGCGTTTTGGCGCAGACACGGGGCGCATTGCCATGATTATTTTGGTCACCACGGCCGCAGCGTTTTTTACTTTCTCAGGGGCTGTGGCACTGCTCCACGGCTGACCCCAACTTAAATCGCCAGCGGGTCCACGTCGACCGCCCAACGAATCACCTGCCGATGGGCGCTGCGCAGGGCGTGCAGATCAGCTTGCCAATGCGCCAAGAAATGTTGCAGTGCTTTGCGTGAGGTGCATTCGATCAACATTTGCGCACGCTCAATGTTGGCCACGCGCTGAATCGTCATGGGCACAGCGGGATACAAATCCACCAACAATTCATCGGCCAGTGCGGCACCGGCTTCGCGTGCGGCATTTAAAAACCCTTGAGCGGCTTCTTGGCTGCGTGCCTCTGCGCGCACCAAGGCTTGGAAGCTGAAGGGCGGCAAGGTGGCTTGCTCGCGTTCTTTGAGCTGTTGCTCTGCGAAGGCGGGATAGTCGTGCTGCTTGAGCGCCTCAAACAAGGGGTGCTGCGGGTGGTGGCTTTGCACCCACATTTCGCAAGGGCTGACCAAGTTCATCGTGGCATCGCGTCCTGCCCGTCCGGCGGCTTGCATGAGCAAACTGAACAAACGCTCAGGCGCTCGGAAGTCGCTGGAGAACAAAGCCCCATCGGTGTTGAGTGCCGCCACCAAGGTGACGCGTCGGAAGTCGTGGCCTTTGGCAATCATTTGCGTGCCCACCAACACATCCACCGCACCTGCGTGTACTTCGGCCAGCTGGCGCTCTAGCTCGCCTTTGAGGCGGGTGCTGTCGGCGTCGATGCGGGCGATGCGAATGGACTCGCCGTCGGGGCGGCGTACATCGGCCAGCAACTCGGCCAAGTGCTCTTCCAGTTGCTCGGTGCCGCGTCCTAGTGGGCTGATGTCTAAATTGCCGCAGCTCGGGCACGCGCGTGGCACGGGCTGTGTGAAGCCGCAGTGGTGGCAGCGCAGCGTGCGGTCAAGTTTGTGGAACACGCGAAACGCGCTGCAATGTGGGCATTCGCTTTTCCAGCCGCAGTCGTTGCAGTTGAGCACGGGCGCATAGCCACGGCGGTTGAGCAACACCAAGATTTGTTCGCCACGCGTCACGCGTTCCCGCATGGCGTCGAGCAGGTGGTTGGAGAACACGGTTTTGTAGGGTTGGCGGTTCATGTCCACGCGGCGCACCAAAGGCAAAGCCCCTTGGCCCACGCGTGAAGGCATGGCCAAACGCATGTAGCGGCCTGCGGGTTCTGCGTTGGTGGCAGGGCGGCTGTGGTGCCAGCTTTCCAGCGAGGGTGTGGCTGAACCCAAGATGACTTTCGCACCTTCGAGCTGGCCGCGGTAGATGGCCAGGTCGCGTGCCGAGTAGCGTGCGCCTTCTTGTTGTTTGTAACTGGGGTCGTGTTCTTCATCGACCACGATGAGCTGCAAATGCGGCATCGACGCGAACACCGCCATGCGCGTGCCCAACACAATGCGGGCCTCGCCGCTGTGCGCGGCCAGCCAGTTTTTCAGGCGCTGCGCGGGCGTGAGGCTGCTGTGCATGGACACCAAGCAGTCGGCGCCCCACTGCGGGCAAAAGCGGGCGCGAAAGCGTTCTTCCAACTGTGGCGTGAGGTTGATCTCCGGGACCATCACCAAAATTTGCGCTTGCGGGTTGTGTTCCAGCACGGCTTGTGCGGCACGCAAATACACCTCGGTCTTGCCGCTGCCTGTGTTGCCAAACAGCAAGAACGGGCCTTTGTGTGTGGCAATGTCAGCCAGTACTTGGGCTTGTTCGTCGGTGGGCTCAGGAATAGTTTGCGTGGCGCCTTCGTAGGTCGCGACCACTTTGGGTTTGCGTTTGAGGCGGCGTGCCCATTGTTCGGCGCTCAGGTCGCGCAGCTGGCTGGGCAGGGCGGCCAAGGCCACCTCGCCGGCACTCCGTTGGTAATAACTGGCGGCAAACTGCACCAGCTGGCGCCAATGGGCGTTGAGCGGCGTGAGGCCTTCCAACACGCTGGCGATGGCGCGCAGCTGCATAGGGGCTGTCTCGCCGCCGTCGGCGTGTGGCGCAGCCCCGCCCCACACCACGCCCAACAGCTCTCGGCGGCCCAGTGGCACCCGCACCAAAGTGCCGGCTATGTGCGCTGTGCCGCTTTCGTACGTGAGTGCGCCACCGATGCCGCTGTGCGCGGGAGTGTGGACCATCACTGAAATTTGGTGCGACATGTCAAGCGTTAAGTTGGGGTGGTTAGCTCAGGTGTTTTAGCAGAAAAGGCTTTAAGTCGTTGATTTACAAAGGCTTCGGGGCAAACCCAGAATTTTTGTGGATAACTTTGTTGATATCTACAGTTGAGTCGCTCCGAGGGCGCATGGATCAAGGCTTTGAACAAACTGCCTCAAAAAAATGCAGGCCAAGAATCCTATATAAATCAATGACTTACGAGATATTAAAGTTTTCCCGAATGCGGTAAAAGAAAAAACCAACTTGGTGCGCCGGATCAACTTTTTTGTGCATAAGTGTGAAGCCGAAGTAAAACTTTTGGTGACTTGACACGTTCTTTCTTCGGTTTCTTTATGGTTTTCTCAACGCGCGAGAGTGGTTGTGCACCGCTTCAACCAACACACCCACGCTCTCTGGCGGGGTGAACTGGCTGATGCCGTGGCCCAAGTTGAAGATTTGGGTCGGGCCGGTCGTGGTCTTGTCGGTGTGCGGTTTGCCAAACGCATCCAGCACGCGGCGCGCTTCGGTCGCAATCGCGTCGGCAGGGGCAAACAAGGCATTGGGGTCGAGGTTGCCTTGCAGGGCCTTGCCGGGGCCGCCCACCGCGCCGCCTACTTGGGCGCGTGCGGTGGCCAAGTTGACCGTCCAGTCTACGCCCAGCACGTCGCAGTCGAGGTCGGCCATTTCGGGCAGCCACAAACCGCCGCCTTTGGTGAACACCAAGCGGGGAATCACGGCGCCATCGTGCGAGCGCTTGAGCTGAGCCAATACGCGCTTGGTGTAGGCCATGCTGAACTGTTGGAACATGCCGTCGGCCAGCACGCCGCCCCAGCTGTCAAAAATCATCACGGCTTGTGCGCCGGCTTCGATTTGGGTGTTGAGGTACAGAGCCACCGCGTCGGCGTTGATTTCCAAAATGCGGTGCATCAGATCGGGGCGGCTGTACATCAGGCTTTTGACTTGGCGGTAGTCGTCTGAGCCAGCGCCTTCGACCATGTAGCAGGCCAAGGTCCAAGGGCTTCCTGAGAAACCAATCAAAGGCACGCGGCCGTTCAAGGCCTTGCGAATAGAGGTGACCGCGTCAAACACATAGCGCAGCTTGGCCATGTCGGGCACGGCCAGCTCGTTGACGGCGGCTTCGTTGCGCACGTTCTTGGCGAACTTGGGGCCTTCGCCTTGGGCGAAAGACAGGCCCAAGCCCATGGCGTCGGGCACGGTCAAGATGTCGCTGAACAAAATGGCGGCGTCGAGCGGGTAGCGCTCCAGCGGCTGCAAGGTGACTTCGGTGGCGAAGTCGGTGTTGGTGGCCAAACCCATGAAGCTACCGGCCTTGGCGCGCGTGGCGCAGTACTCTGGCAAGTAGCGGCCGGCTTGGCGCATCAGCCAAACGGGGGTGTGGTCTGTGGCTTGGCGCATGCAAGCGCGCAAAAAAGTGTCGTTTTGGAGTGGTGCAAACATGGCGACATTGTCGCCGAGGTGTTGCTCAGCGAAGCTGACGGTGCTCAACCATCAAGCATTTGTCTTGCACGACGGTGAGGCCTGCGGCTTGGGCTTGTTGTGCTGCCACGTCATTCACGACGCCCATTTGCAGCCACAGCGATTTCGCGCCAATGGCAATCGCCTCTGCCGCGATGGGCGGGATGTCTTCGGAATTGCGAAAGCAGTTCACCATGTCGATGCGTTCGTGTATGGCTGCTTCGGTGAGGGAGGCGTAGGCTTTTTCGCCCAACACTTCATGCGCATTGGGGTTGATGGGCACGATGCGGCATCCGTGGTCTTGCATGTACTTGGCCACACGGTAGCTGTCGCGGTGCGGCTTGGGGGACAGGCCTACCACGGCGATGGTGTGGCAATTGGCAAGGCTTTGACGAATGGCGCTTTGAGTCATGGCTTATTTGCGGGTGAATGTGCCGTTGGTTGGGGGTTGCTGCGCAAAGTCAGTCGTGGGGACGGGGCCTTCTGGAGTAGGCAAGGTGGCCAGCGCTTCGCGCATTTGGCGCACGCTCAACAACTCGGACAGCACCAGCGGTGCTTTGCCAGGCGCGTGCAGCACATACACCGGCACGCCGCTGCGGCCCAAGGCGGTGAGTGCGGCGGTGATGGCTGGGTCGCGACGCGTCCAATCGGCACGCATGAGCGTGACTTGGTGCGCCGCCACGTCGGCCAGCACCTCGCTGTTGGACAGGGTGGACTTTTTGTTGATTTGGCAGGTCACGCACCACGCCGCAGTGAAGTCGACAAACACAGGTCGGCCTTGGGCCAAACTTTGTGCCACGGCGGCGTCAGACCAGGGCTGCCAAACGGCGCCTTGCGTTTGCGCGTTGCCTGGCAACGTCGGTGTAGAGGGGCTGCTCGTCGGCGCTTTTAAATCTTCTGCGAAGGTGAGGGCGCCCCAAACCAGCGCGGCGGCCAAGAGCCCGCTCAAAGCGCGAGATGCAGGGCCGTGTTGTTTCAGTGCCCACATCAAAGCGGTCAACAGCAGCAACCCACCCAGCGCAAACATGGCGGCATCTAAGCTGGTTTGCTGGCCCAACACCCACAGCAGCCACACCACCGTGGCGAGCAAGGGGAAGGCCAACAGCTGGCGCAGCGTGACCATCCACGGACCGGGGTGTGGCAGCAGACGCGCGACGGCGGGCACAAAGCTGGCGAACAAATAAGGCGCGGCCAAGCCCAAGCCCATGGCCATAAAAATAGCCAGCGCTTGCCACGTCGGCAAGGTCATCGCAAGGCCCAACGACGCACCCATGAACGGCGCGGTGCAGGGCGACGCCACCGCCACGGCCAGAACGCCAGAGAGGGCCGCATCCATGACGGGGTGCTTGTATTGAAAGCTGGCCATGCGTGAGGGCAAGATGTGCCCAAACTCAAACAGCCCCAACAAATTGAGCGCAATGAGTGTGAACAGAGCCGCCAGCACACTCACCACCACGGGTGACTGCAACTGAAAGCCCCAGCCCAGTTGCTCGCCCGCTGCGCGCAAGGCCAGCACGCCAGCGCCCAGCGCCAAGAAGCTCAGCACCACACCGGCGGTGTAGGCCAGGCCTGCCACGCGGTGTGCCCGGTGTGCGTGGCTGTGTTGCGCAAACCCCAGCAGCTTGATGGCCAGCACCGGCAACACGCAAGGCATGAGGTTGAGGATGAGCCCGCCCACGAATGCGCCCAGCAGCGCCAATGCAAAGCCCAAAAAGCCATCACTGCCGAGCATGGTTTCGTTGCCGATGGCGTTGGGATTTGCATTGCTTGTGGTGTTGGGCGCGGGGGTTGAGTCGGCGGGCAGATCAGATACGGCAGGCCAGGCTTGCATGACAGGGGCTGAGACCACGAAGCCTTGGCGTTTGGCGCCCTCGCCAGCGATGAGCAAAAACCCCATTTGCTTAGGTTCCGTCATGCGCAAATTGCTTAGGGGGAGTTGGACTGTCCACACATCGCCTTGCCACGATTGGCTGGCGCGCGGGTGTTGTTCAGTGGCAGACGCCACCAGCTCGGCGGTGTCTGGAAATACGCTGAGCGTTTTGCCGTGCAGCGAGGTGGGCAATCCGCTGACTTGCAGTGCCAAGCGTTGTGCTTCAAAGCGGGTGGTGGCTTTGACGTCTGGCAAAGGTTTGGGTTGCTCCGCCAGCAGCGCTGAAAACGCGGTGGCATGGGGCGCAAAGCTGCTGTTGACGGGAATGCGCAAGGCGAAGTCGCCTTCTTGTGGAATGCACTCCAGTCGGCAGACCAACCAGTTGGCGTGCAGTTGAATGTCCAGCGTTTGTGCGGTGTTGGGTTTGAACTGTGTCGACACTGTCAGCGGCACGGCCAGCAACACGGTTTTGTCGAAACCGTAGTTGGTCAAGCTGCCTGCTTTGAGTTTTTGCGGCAGCGGCCATTGCACCTCGCCCGCGGTGATGCCCGCAGGCAAATTCAGCTCCAGCTGCGTCGGCAGACCTGAGTCGCCGGGGTTGCGCCAGTAGGTGTGCCACTCGGGCTGGTGTGTGAGCTGCAGGCCCACCCACATCGGCTGACCCGCTTGCACCCCTTGCGGGGCATGCGCCACCAACTCGGCGCGCAACTGCGGTGTGTTGACTACTGCACTGGCCAAGGTCTGGGCATTGCTTGGCAGGGTAAATGCACAAGCCCCCCAGAGTAAAACGCCAAATGCTTTTGCCAGCGTGGCTTTAGCAGAGTCGGTCACGACACGGGGATGAGCTGCGCCCAGCAGGCGCGAAACAAAATGGAGCATGCGCCAGATGTTACCGGGCTACAGCCGCCCGCGTGTAAAGCCCAACCCATGACAGGAAAGTAAGATGGCGCTCATGACTGCGCACACCAGCACCCCCTTCCCCGCTTTGGCATCACACCGTTGGGCCGAGCTCAACACCCGTGACTTTGCGGCCCTCGACCCCGCGCGTACCGTGGCCGTGTTGCCTTTGGGGGCGACCGAGCAACATGGGCCGCATTTGCCCTTGTCGGTGGACACGGTGTTGGTCGATGGCGTGGTGAATGCTGCATTGACGCACTTGGCTGCCACAGACCCCGTGCTGGTGTTGCCCACGCAGACGCTCGGCCTGAGTACCGAGCACACGGCCTTTGCTGGCACGCTGCATCTGTCGCCACAAACCTTGATCCAACTCTGGTGCGACATCGGTGCCTCGGTGGCACGTGCGGGTGTGAAGAAGCTGCTGATGTTCAACGCCCACGGCGGCAACGTGGGGCTGATGGACGTGGTGGCGCGCGAGCTGCGTGCCCAGCATGGCCTGATTGTTTACAGCAGCAGCTGGTACAACTTGCCCTTGGATGCGGCCGCGATGGGGCAGTTCTCTGCGGACGAACACCGCTTTGGCATCCATGCGGGTGACATTGAAACATCCATGATGCGGGCGCTGGCGCCCGATCGCGTGAACATGGCGGAGGCCCAAAACTTTGCCTCCACGTCGCAAGACCGGGCCAAACACTATCCGGTCTTGGGCAATGGCAAAAGCGCCAAATTCGGCTGGCACATGCAGGACTACAACCCCCAAGGTGCCGCGGGCAATGCGGCGGCCGCCACTGCGGCGAAAGGCGAAGCGCTGGTGCACAGCGCGGGCGAGCAGCTGGCGCTGCTGCTGCAAGAGCTGGTGGCGCTGCCGCTCAGCACGGTGCGCGTTTAAATATTTCAGCCTTCAGGCGAACGTCACCCAGTCTTTGTGGCTGGGCGTTTCTAAGTGCGGCACGCTGTTGAAGGCGATCAGGCTGTGACGTTTGGCGTTGAAGCTGAATTCGCTCACCGCGCTGTTGCGAAGCCGCATGTTCAGCTCGATGCTGGTTTCAGGGCTGACGCGCAGCACATGCGCCACGGCCGTGGCAATGGGGCCGCCGCTGGACACAAGCAAAACATTCCCCTCGTGCTGTTGGCGAATGTGGTCGAGCGCTGACGTGACGCCTTTTGCAAACTCGGTGTAGCTGGGCATGCCCTGTGGGCTGACCACGCCGGCCATCCATTGTGTGAGGCCATCGCGTAGCAAGCGGAAATGCTGTTTGTAGCCCTCTGGCGTGGTGGGCTTCACCAGCTCGTCCGGTTGAATGGCGCGGATGAGGGCTTCGCTGTCGTATTCGTTCAGGCCCGGCCAAACCCGTGCTCCATGTCGTGTTCCCATGCCTTGCTGAATACCTGCCAAGGTTTGTGTATGGCGCTTGAGTGCGCCGGTGATGACGGCATCAAACGTGAGGCCTTGCGCTTGCCAATGCTCGCCGAGGCGATGGCTTTGCTGCAGGCCCAAAGGACTGAGTTGGTCGTAATCGGCGGCGCCCAACGAGGCTTGCCCGTGTCGCACTAAATAGAGTTGTCCCATGGCGTGATGTGGCTTGTTTGCGTTCATTCTGAAGACGAATGGCAAGACAAACAGTCACGACTGAGACCCGCAGTCACCTGTGCGGCAGCGCGTGCGGCTCGTAGTTAGAGTGTTTGCAGCGCCGACCGCACCATCCACGCGACCGTGCCTAAGAGCGCCAAGGCCATCAGTCGGTTGAACCATTGCAGGCGCTGCGCGGTGTCGTTTGGGCCGCGCAGCCAGTGGCGCAAGCTGGCGCCTATCCATGCATAGGTGAAGTTGCTGGCGAGGCCAAAGAACATGAAGATGGGCAATGTTTCCAGCAGACGTGCGGGGGTGTCGTCGTGGCCGATGACCCAGCCGCTCACCACTGACATGGCCAAGAACCAGGCTTTGATGTTGATGAACTGAAGCATCACGCCTTGCTTGAAACCCACGATGGGGCCTTGTGCCGCATCGCTCAAGCGCTGCGTGCTGGCGAGTTTCCAAGCGAGCCACAGCAAATACAACACGCCGGCTGCCAGCAGACCCCAACGCAGCGGTGGAAAGCCCAGCACCAGTGCGCCCAAGCCTGCTGCGTTGAGGACGAGTAAAACACCCCAGCCCGCAGGCACTGCGCACACAAAAGGCAGCGCACGTCGCAAGCCATGGTTCGCCGCAAGCGTGGCGGACAGGGCGGTGTTGGGGCCGGGGGTGAAGGTGCCCACGGTAGCGAGGGCAATCAGGGCAAAGAGTTCAGCGCTGCTCATGCCGGTGAGGATAGTTGCTCCCAGCGTTCAAGGGCTGTCATCAGTGCGTCTTCAATTTCAGTGTCGCGTTTGTGAATTTGCGCGACTTTGGCGGGATCGCTGGCGTACAGGCTGTTGTCGCTGAGGGCGGCTTGTGTTTCTTTTTGCTCCGCTTCGAGCGATGCAATCAGTGCCGGCAGTGCTTCCAGTTCGCGTTGCTCTTTGTAGCTGAGCTTGCGCGTCTTTGCGGCGGGGGCGGCAGGCTTGGGCGCTTCTGTGACCGCCGCTTTGACCACTACGGGTGAGGAAACTTTGGTTTGAGGGGCGAGGCTGCGGGCGCGCTCGGACTGGATGAGCCAATCTTGCACGCCGCCTTCGTATTCGCGCCAGAAGCCGGGGTTGTCCTCTGTGGCTTCAAACACCAAAGTGCTGGTGGCCACGTTGTCGAGGAAGGTGCGGTCATGGCTGACGATGAACACGGTGCCGTCATACTTTTGCAGCAACTCTTCTAGCAGTTCCAGCGTGTCGATGTCTAAGTCGTTGGTGGGCTCGTCCAGCACCAGGACGTTGGCTGGGCGTGCAAACAAACGAGCGAGCAGCAAGCGGTTGCGCTCACCGCCAGACAGCGAGCGCACAGGCGATGTGGCGCGAGCGGGTGAGAACAAGAAGTCGTCCAAGTAGCTTTTGACGTGTTTGCGCTGGGTGCCAATTTCAATCCACTCGCTGCCTGGGCTGATGAAGTCTTCGAGCGAGGCGTCCATGTCCAGCGCGTTGCGCATTTGGTCAAAGTACGCCACTTGCAGATTCGCGCCTTGGCGGATCTTGCCGCTGTCAGCTTCAAGCTCGCCCAAGATCATTTTCAACAGCGTTGATTTGCCTGCGCCGTTCGGGCCGATCAAACCAATCTTGTCACCGCGCAAGAAGGTCGCCGAGAAGTTTTTGGTAATCACCTTGCCGCCGAAGGCCTTGTCCACCTCGGTGAGCTCCGCCACGATCTTGCCTGTGGGGGCGCCGCTGGCGACGTCTAGCTTCACGCGGCCTACAGCTTCGCGGCGAGCTTCGCGCTGGCTGCGCAAAGCTTCTAGGCGTCCAATGCGGCTTTGGCTGCGTGTGCGGCGCGCTTCTACGCCTTTGCGAATCCATACTTCTTCGCCGGCCAGCAGTTTGTCGGCTTTGGCGTTGATCACCGCTTCTTGGGCGGCTTGTTCTTCTTTTTGCAATTGGTACTGCGAGAAGTTCCCGGGGTAAGTCAACAAATGACCGCGGTCCAGTTCCACAATGCGTGTGGCGACCTTATCTAAGAACGATCGGTCATGCGTGATGGTGATGATGCTGCCCTTGAAATCAATCAAAAGCTGCTCCAGCCACTCGATGCTGTCAAGGTCCAAGTGGTTGGTGGGCTCGTCGAGCAAGAGCACGTCGGGTGATGTCACCAAGGCTTGTGCGAGTGCGACGCGTTTGAGCGTGCCACCAGAGAGTGCGCTGATGCGGGCATCGGGGTCAAGGTGCAAGCGGTGCAATGTTTCTTGCACGCGTTGTTCCCAGTTCCAGCCATCAAAGAGTTCAATCTCGTTTTGCATGGCTGTGAGGTCACCCTCACCAGCAGAGTACTGATCAATCAGGTGGATGACGCGCGCTAAGCCCGCACTCACGGATTCAAAGACAGAGGCGTTGCTATCTAGTTGAGGCTCTTGAGCCACATAGGTCACGCGCAAGCCCTGCTGAACACGTAAGTCCCCATCGTCAGGCTTTTCTAGTCCGCCCAAAATGCGCAGCAATGAGGATTTGCCAGCGCCATTGCGGCCGATCAGGCCTACGCGCTCAGCGGTTTCAAGGGAGAACTCTGCGTGATCAAGGAGAGCGACGTGCCCAAAAGCGAGTTGGGCGTTCTGTAGAGTAATTAAAGACATGCCGCATTATCAAGGGCGCCCTTGGGTGGCTTCTATCTAGATAAAGCGCAGGCTTTGTAGAAACGAGGCGCGAAGAGCTGATTGCGAACTTTTTTGAAAATAGTTGCGCGAAGCCAAAAAGTAGTGCTATACTGACGGGCTCCGCTGATAAGAACTGTTAAGGGTTTACCCGAAACGACGTTGGCGGAGGCGGTAGAAAAGATTTTTAAAATTTCTTCGAAATGTTCAAAAATCCGGTGTATACTGCAAGGCTTCGCTGATCGCAGCGTAGTTGCTCAAGTAGTTGAGTGGTTCATTAAAAACATACAGCCGATAAGCGTGGGCGTTTGATGGTGATTGCCAAGTTCTTTAGGAACTTAGCTTTAA
>Ga0228699_1000256_pt1 | contig 45711 bp, 38 predicted proteins | sample McNCre217_Aug_MG_FD_178016 | JGI IMG/M metagenome (GOLD analysis project Ga0228699, IMG submission 178016) | Freshwater microbial communities from McNutts Creek, Athens, Georgia, United States - 2-17_Aug_MG | ecosystem: Environmental > Aquatic > Freshwater > Creek | place: USA: Georgia... | reverse complement strand
CAGCCGCTTGGGTTTGATCCGCCACATAGTCAGACAAGCAACGGTTGGGGTTCTGGTTGGGTTTGACCGTTTGTTGGCGCAAGCCGTGCCACGTCATCACCTGCTGTTGACGGGTTTCGTCGGCATAGAGCACGATGTCGTCGCCCACGCGCTGCGCGGGGTACAAGCCCACCACCGCGTTGGCGGTGAGCCAGCGGTTGGCGATGATTTTTTTCAGCATCGCCTGGCCATCGGCGTACACCTTTTTAGCTTCAACGCCCACCACCTCGTCTTCCAAGATGGCGGGGAAAGGACCGGCCAAATCCCAGGTTTGGAAGAACGGGGCCCAGTCGATGTATTTTTCTAACTCGGCCAAGTCAAAGTTTTTGAACACGCGCCGGCCGATGAACTTTGGCTTGGCGGGTATGTAATTCTCAAAGCTCACCTGCGCCGCATTCGCACGCGCTTGCGCCAAAGTCACCAGGGGTGTTTGCTTTTTGTTGGCGTGTTGCTCGCGCACCTGGGCATAGTCGGCATTCAGCTCAGCAATGTATTTGGCGGCTTGGTCCGACAACAGCCCTTGCGCCACGCTCACGCTGCGCGAGGCATCGGGCACATAGACCACGGGGCCTTCGTAATGCGGCGCAATCTTCACCGCGGTATGCACGCGGCTGGTGGTGGCGCCGCCAATCATCAGCGGCATCATGCGACTGCGGAAGTAATCGTCCTTTTGCATCTCGCCTGCGACGTATTGCATTTCTTCCAGCGACGGTGTGATGAGACCCGACAAACCAATGATGTCGGCGCCCTCTTCTTTGGCCTTGGCCAGAATTTCGTGGCACGGCACCATCACGCCCATGTTCACCACTTCGTAGTTGTTGCACTGCAAGACCACGGTGACGATGTTTTTGCCAATGTCGTGCACATCGCCTTTGACCGTGGCCATGACGATTTTTCCCTTGGCTTTGACGTCTTGACCCGCCGCAGCTTGCAAGCGTTTTTCTTCCTCGATGTAAGGCACCAGGTGCGCTACCGCTTGCTTCATCACGCGAGCCGACTTGACCACCTGCGGCAAGAACATCTTGCCTTGGCCAAACAAATCGCCCACCACGTTCATGCCATCCATCAGCGGACCTTCAATCACATGCAATGGTCGGCCACCCTTGGCCAAAATTTCGCGGTAGGCCTCTTCGGTGTCGTCGTTGATGAACTCGGTGATGCCATGCACCAGCGCGTGGCTGAGCCGGTCTTGCACCGACACGGGGGCATCAGCCGTACCGCGCCACGCCAACTTTTGGCTGTCGTCTTTGGCGGCGCCTTTGGCGGTTTCGGCCACTTCAATCAGACGCTCGCCAGCGGTGAGGTGGGCTTCGCCCTCTTTATATTTCGGCACGCGATTCAACACCACATCTTCCACGCGCTCACGCAGCGTGGGCTCTAAGTCGTCGTACACACCGACCATGCCGGCGTTGACGATGCCCATGTCCATGCCCGCTTGAATGGCGTGGTACAGAAACACGGTGTGAATGGCTTCACGCACGGGGTCATTGCCGCGGAATGAAAAACTCACGTTCGACACACCGCCGCTCACTTTTGCGCCGGGCAGGTTTTGTTTGATCCAACGCGTGGCTTCGATGAAGTCCACCGCATAGTTGTCGTGCTCTTCGATGCCGGTGGCAATGGCGAAGATGTTGGGGTCGAAGATGATGTCTTCGGGTGGAAAGCCCACCTCATCCACCAGCACGCGGTAAGCGCGTTCGCAAATTTCAATTTTGCGCGCGTAAGTGTCGGCCTGACCTTTTTCATCAAACGCCATCACCACCGCAGCAGCGCCGTAGCGCTTGACCAACGTGGCTTGGCGCTTGAATTCGTCCAGGCCTTCTTTCATGCTGATGGAGTTGACGATGCCCTTGCCTTGAATGCAACGCAGGCCCGCTTCGATGACCGACCACTTGGAGGAGTCCACCATCACCGGCACGCGCGCAATGTCGGGCTCGCCCGCCATCAGGTTCAAGAAGCGCACCATGGCCGCCTGGCTGTCCAACATGGCTTCGTCCATGTTCACGTCAATCACCTGCGCGCCGTTTTCCACCTGCTGACGCGCCACGGCCAAGGCTTGCTCGTACTCGCCGTTCAAAATCATGCGCGCAAAGGCTTTGGAGCCGGTGACGTTGGTGCGCTCGCCGACGTTGACGAACAAGGTGCCCTCGCCGATGGTGACCGGCTCAAGGCCAGACAGCTTCATGGGGGGAACTGCAGTGGAATTCATGGGGGTACTCACCTGGGGCTAACAATACAGGTGAGCGTCGTTGCAAAAAATTCGGCCCCAAGCCTGACTTCACGCGCAAGTCCTGAAAGGACGGGTGAAGCTGCAACGCTCCTTGGGGAGAGCTAAATTTTAACCGAGTGGTTTACGCAGCGTGTTACCGCGCCCTCTCAGCAACACAAAAGCGTCACGCCGCCTCGCGGTAAAACGGTCCCGCACTTAAAGCTCGCGCCTTTTGGTCTGAAACCGCTTGGCCAATCGCCGCGATGTGCTCAGGCGTGGTGCCGCAGCAGCCGCCCACGATGTTCACCAAGCCTTCGGCGGCAAACTCGTGCAACAAGCGGCTGGTTACATCGGGTGTTTCGTCAAAGCCGGTGTCGCTCATGGGGTTGGGCAAACCTGCGTTGGGGTAGCAGCTGATGAAGGTGTCGCCCGCCACCTTATTGAGCTCTTGGATATAGGGCCGCATCAGCGTGGCGCCTAAGGCGCAGTTCAAGCCAATCGCCAAAGGCTGCGCGTGGCGCACGCTGTGCCAAAACGCGGTCACGGTTTGGCCGCTCAAGATACGCCCCGAGGCGTCGGTCACCGTGCCGCTGATGATGAGGGGCAGGCGCTCGCCCGAGGCTTCAAAAAACTCTTCAATCGCAAACAACGCAGCTTTGGCGTTGAGCGTGTCAAAAATGGTTTCGACCAATAGCACATCGGCACCGCCTTCGACCAAGGCTTTCACTTGGTCGTAATAGGCCGCACGCAGCTCTTCAAAGTTCACATTGCGCGCGCCCGCATCGTTCACATCGGGGCTGATGCTGGCGGTTTTGGGCGTGGGACCTACGGCGCCCGCCACAAAGCGAGGCTTGTCAGGCGTGCTGTATTTGTCGCAGGCCTCGCGGGCGATGCGGGCTGAGGCCAGGTTCATTTCGTAGGCCAAATCGGCCATGTCGTAATCGGCCTGGGCGATGGTGGTGGCGCCAAAGGTGTTGGTTTCAATCAGGTCGGCGCCTGCTGCCAAGTAGCGCTCGTGAATGTCGCGGATCACATCGGGACGGGTCAGGCTGAGCAACTCGTTGTTGCCCTTGACGTCTTTGTGGAAGTCTTTGAAGCGCTCGAACTGCGCGCCGGGTCCCGCGTACCCGGCGCCTCGGTATTGGGCTTCGTCTAACTTGAAACGCTGAATCATGGTGCCCATGGCGCCATCGAGGATGGCGATGCGTTGGGCCAAGATGGCGGGTAATTCTTTTGCGCGGGTATAGGCTTGGGTCATCCGGCTATTGTAAGAAGAGGGGACAATATCGCCCCATGCGACACCTTTTGCCAAAAGAATCCTGGGCCTTGATGCAGGCCGACCCCAGTGCGTTGATGATCGATATCCGGATGGAAATCGAGGCCATGTACGTGGGCAGCCCGCCAGGCGCCATCAACATTCCTTGGTACGAATACCCCGACTTCACAGCCGATGCCGCAGCGTTTTGTGCCGCTGTCGCCGCAGAAGCAGGCGACAAAGAACGCCCCATTCTTTTGCTGTGCCGCAGCGGGCAGCGCTCTTTGGTGGCCGGTCAAGCGCTAGAGGGCGATGGCTCTGACGACGCAGGCAAAGCGCTAGAAGCCGCCGGTTTCACCAACGTGATCAATGTGCTGCACGGTTTTGAAGGCGATTTGAACGACAACTTCCACCGCTCCACCGTGAACGGTTGGCGCTTTGATGGGTTGCCGTGGCAACAGATGTGAACCCGCAGGAGATTCTGCGCGAGGTTTTTGGTTACAACGCATTTCGCGGCCCCCAAGAAGCCATCGTCAACCACGTGTGTGGCGGCGGTGATGCTCTGGTGCTCATGCCCACGGGCGGCGGCAAATCGCTGTGCTACCAAATCCCGGCCATTGCGCGCCAGCGGGCGGGGCACGGCATCACCATCGTGGTGTCGCCACTCATCGCGCTCATGCACGACCAAGTGGGCGCGCTGCATGAGGCGGGCGTTGAAGCCGCGTTTTTAAATTCCAGCCTCAGCGGCGAAGAGGCCAACGCGGTCGAGCAACGCCTGCGCCGAGGCGACATCACCCTGCTGTACGCCGCGCCCGAGCGCATCACCACGCCACGCTTTTTGGCCCAGCTCGACATGCTGCACGAGCAAGGCCAGCTCAGCCTGTTCGCCATTGACGAAGCACATTGCGTGAGCCAGTGGGGCCACGACTTTCGCCCCGAATACCGCGCGCTGACGGTGCTGCACGAACGCTACGCCGGCGTGCCGCGCATGGCACTCACCGCCACCGCCGATGCACTGACACGCGCCGACATCGTGGAGCGCTTGCAGCTCGAAGACGCGCAACAGTTCGTCAGCAGCTTTGACCGCCCCAACATCCGCTACACCATCGTCGAGAAAAAAGACGCCTCGCTGCAACTGCTGCGCTTCATCCAGCGCGAACACACGGGGCCCTATGGCCAAGACAGCGGCATCGTCTATTGCCAGTCGCGCAAGCGGGTCGAAGAAGTGGCCAAGAACTTGTGCGATGCCGGCATCAACGCCTTGCCCTACCATGCTGGCCTCGACAGCGCCGTGCGCCAAAAGCACCAAAACCGTTTTTTGCGTGAAGAAGGTTTGGTGATGGTGGCCACCATCGCGTTTGGCATGGGCATCGACAAACCCGATGTGCGCTTTGTGGCGCATTTGGACATGCCCAAAAACATCGAAGGCTATTACCAAGAAACCGGCCGGGCCGGGCGCGACGGCCAAGAAGCCCATGCGTGGATGACCTACGGCTTGAATGATGTGGTGAACCAACGCCGCATGATCGACGAAAGCCCGGCGGGTGAAGACTTCAAACAAGTCATGCGCGGCAAACTCGACGCCCTGCTGGCCTTGGCCGAAGCCACCGATTGCCGACGTGTGCGGTTGCTGGGCTATTTTGGCGAGACCTATGCGCCCGAACATGGTCAAGCGCGACCCGATGCCGGGCCGCCCCAAGGCGGGTCAGCCCCCTTGGGGGGCAGCGAGGACACGACAGTGCCGAGCGTGGGGGCTCGTTACTTTTGCGGCAATTGCGACAACTGTTTGCAACCCCCTGACATTTGGGACGGCACCGAAGCTGCGCGCATGTTGCTGTCGACCATTTACCGCATCAAGCAACAAAGCGGCATGTCGTTTGGCGCGGGCCATGTGATGGACATCTTGCGTGGCAAAGCCACCGAAAAGGTCAGCCAATACGGCCACCAAGCTTTGAGCACCTTTGGCATTGGCGCGCACTTCACCGAGGTGCAGTTGCGTGGCGTGCTGCGCCAGCTCATCGCGCTTGGCGCACTGGGTGTGGACGCACAGGCGTTCAGCACCTTGTATTTGACCGAGGCCTCGCGCGGCGTGCTCAAAGGCGAAGTCACGGTGCGTTTGCGTGCGTCGGTATCGACTCCGGCTGAACGCAAGAACAAACGAAGCGCAACCGGTACAACCAAACCCGCGCCGATTGCGCTGGACGACGCGGGCCAACAGCGCTACGCCTTGCTCAAAGCCTGGCGCGCCGAGGTGGCCAAGTCGCACAACTTACCCGCGTATGTGATTTTTCACGATGCCACGCTGGCCGCCATCGCCCAAGCGGCACCTCATGATTTAGAGGCCCTGCAAGGCATTGCGGGCATTGGCGTTAAAAAGCTCGAAGCCTACGGCCAAGAGGTTTTGCGCGTGGTCGCCACGCCATAAGCCCCAAGCTGCTCTAGAATTGCGTCTATCTATTCAGGAGACCGACATGTCACATGCCAACTCAAACCACCACGCCGGCGAACAAGACGTTGTGGAAGCCATCGTTCCTCTCATGCCCATCGTGTTGCCTGTGGGCGGCGCACTGCTGATCTTCTTGCTGGCATTCATTGCCGTGTTCATGTCCTGAACGCCCGTTTTAGGTGCCCCATCCGGGGTGTCAAAATTCAAAAGCGCCTTTTCAGGCGCTTTTTTGTTGCCTTTTGGGTTCATTCGTCGGGTTTTTCTGGCGTTTGAAAGCCTATGTAAGGGGTTCAATTCCTAAAATAGCAGACCCGCGTCACACGGGCGTAATGAATTGAGGTCAGAGCCTCGCAGCACCTGGCTGGGCTCTGACCTCAATTTTTTGACTTAGGAGCTTTTGATGAACGTGAATGCACCCGCATATGTGAAGAACCCCAAGCTGGTCGCTTGGGTGGCCGAGATGGCCGCCTTGTGCAAACCAGACACCATCTACTGGTGTGATGGCAGTGAAGAGGAATACAACCGCTTGTGCCAACAACTGGTCGACGCCGGCACCTTCAAAAAACTCAACCCCACCAAGCGCCCCAACTCCTTCTTGGCCTGCTCGGACCCTTCCGACGTGGCCCGCGTGGAAGACCGCACCTACATCTGTTCTGAAAAGAAAGAAAACGCCGGCCCCACCAACAACTGGATGGCCCCCGCTGAAATGCGTGCCACCTTGAACCCACTGTTCGACGGTTGCATGAAAGGCCGCACCATGTATGTGGTGCCCTTCAGCATGGGCCCCATGGGCTCGCACATTGCGCACGTGGGCATTGAGCTGTCTGACAGCGCTTACGTGGCGGTGAACCAAAAAATCATGACCCGCATGGGCAAGGCCGTGTACGACGTGATCGGCACCGATGGCCCCTTCGTCCCCTGCGTGCACACCGTGGGCGCCCCTTTGGCCGCAGGCCAAGCCGACGTCAAGTGGCCTTGCAGCAAAACCAAGTACATCGTGCATTACCCCGAGACCCGCGAAATTTGGTCTTACGGTTCGGGCTACGGCGGCAACGCCTTGTTGGGCAAAAAGTGCTTTGCCTTGCGCATTGCATCGAATATGGGTCGCGACCAAGGTTGGTTGGCCGAACACATGCTGATCTTGGGCGTGACCAACCCCCAAGGCAAAAAGTACCACGTGGCTGCGGCCTTCCCCAGCGCTTGTGGCAAAACCAACTTCTCCATGCTCGTGCCACCCGAGGGCTTCGAAGGCTGGAAAGTCACCACCATCGGTGACGACATCGCGTGGATCAAGCCACACTCAGACGGCAAGTTGTACGCGATCAACCCCGAAGCGGGTTACTTTGGCGTGGCCCCCGGCACCAACTTCCACACCAACCCCAACTGCATGGCCAGCTTGGACAAGAACGTGATCTTCACCAACGTCGCGCTGACCGACGACGGCGACGTGTGGTGGGAAGGCATGGAAAAAGACACCGGCTCAATGCCCGACCACTTGATCGACTGGCAAGGCAACGACTGGACCCCCGCCATCGCCAAAGAAACTGGTGCCAAAGCCGCGCATCCCAATGCGCGCTTCACCGTGGCTGCCACCAACAACCCCGCCCTCGACCACCAATGGGACGACGCCGATGGCGTGGCGATTGACGCGTTCATCTTCGGCGGCCGCCGCTCCACCACCGTGCCTTTGGTCACCGAAGCACGCAACTGGACCGAAGGCGTGTACATGGCCGCGACCATGGGCTCAGAGACGACGGCTGCAGCAGCGGGCCAACAAGGCGTGGTGCGCCGCGACCCCTTCGCCATGCTGCCCTTCATGGGCTACAACATGAGCGACTACTTCCAACACTGGCTCAATATGGGCGACAAGCTTAAAGCCGGTGGCGCCAAAGTGCCCGCCATCTACTGCGTCAACTGGTTCCGCAAAGGCGAAGACGGCAAGTTTGTGTGGCCTGGCTACGGCGAAAACATGCGCGTCTTGAAGTGGATGATTGACCGCATCGAAGGCCAAGCCAAGGGCAAAGAAAACGTGTTTGGCGTCAGCCCCACCTACGAAGAAATCAACTGGACCGGTTTGAACTTCACCGCCGAGCAATTCAAAACTGTCACCAGCATCGACAAAGCCGCTTGGGTGGCTGAGTTGAAGCTGCATGAAGAGCTGTTCACCCAGTTGGCCTATCACTTGCCTGCTGAAATGACGTCGACGAAAGCCGCTTTGGCGGCGCGCCTAGAGGCATAAACAACCCGTCTCTGACGCATCGCCACAGGCGTGCTGTAAGTGAAAAGCCCCGCCAAGTGGTCACACTGGCGGGGCTTTGTTCTTGCAGCAGCTTCTAGCCGGCTTGAATCACAGCAATCAACGCATTCACTGCTTGCTGGGCGTGTTCACCCTCGGCATGGAGTTCAACCAATTCGTTGTGCTCAGCCCCCAGAGACATGACTTCGGTGACTGATTTCGCGTTGACGGTACGGCCATGGCAGGTCACCGTGATTTCGCCCTCAAAGTTCGAGGCAATCATGGCAAATTGCGCTGCCACATGGGGACCTAGACCGTCTTTGCCCGTGAGTTTGAGCGTGATGGGGAGTGTGTGTTCGATCATATTTGCACCCGTGTTCCAAGTTCTACCACTGAGTTATCTGGCAGGTGGAAAAACTCCACCACACCGCCTGAGTTGCGTGTCATGGCGGAGAACAGTTTTTCCCGCCACTGCGCCATGCCACCACCCGGGGTAGAAATCACCGTCTCGCGGCTCAAGAAATACGAGGTTTCAAACACCGGAATCTCAAGCCCCAAAGGCGCACACAGATTCAAAGCACGCGGCACATCTGGGGTGTTCATAAACCCAAACGTCACCCAGACTTGCCAGAAATGTTCGCTCAAGCGTTCGACACGCACACGCTGCTTGTCCGACACCCAAGGTACGTTCTCGAATTCGACCGTCAAGATGATGTTTTTCTCATGCAGCACTTGGTTGTGCTTCATGTTGTGTAACAAAGCTTGCGGCACGGTTTCTGGATTGGCCACGGCATAAATCGCGGTGCGCTTGGCCAAATGCGTGTGGCCTGAGTCAATGTGCTGAATGAAGGTGTTCAAGTCAAGACCATCACGCCGAATGGTTTCAACCACCAACTGTCGGCCACGTGACCAAGTGGTCATGACCACGTACAAGGTCAAGCCCATCGCCAGCGGTAACCAACCGCCGTCAAAGAATTTGATGATGCAGCCTGCAAACAAAAATGCATCGATACTGAGAAAAAACAGCGTGGCCGCCATGGCCCAAGGGGTGGAAATTTTCCACGCATCGTGCACCACAAAGAAGGTCATGACGGTGGTGATCACCATGGTCAATGTGACGGCAATGCCATAAGCCCCGGCCAGGGCCGAAGAACTTCGAAAGGCCAACACAGCCAACACCACACCGGCCAGCAAAATCCAGTTCACGGCGGGCATGTAAATTTGTCCCACCTCTTGCTCAGAGGTGTACTTGATGTCCATGCGCGGCAAGAACCCCAGCAAGATGGCCTGCTTGGTCATGGAATACGCCCCTGAAATCACCGCTTGTGAGGCAATGATGGCCGCCACGGTGGCCAGCACCACCGCCGCAATCAGCGCGTCTTCAGGGAACATGCGGAAAAATGGATTTTCAATCGCACTGGCATCGCGCATCAGCAAAGCACCTTGGCCCATGTAGTGCAGCACCAAGCTGGGCATCACCAACCCCATCCAAGCGATTTGAATCGGCTTACGCCCAAAGTGCCCCATGTCTGCATACAAGGCTTCGGCACCTGTCAAAGCCAGCACTACGGCGCCAACAGCAGCCAACACCAAAGGGCCACGATCAAGCAAAAAGTGAATGCCATGCCAGGGGTTCAAAGCCACCAAAATTTGGGGGGTTTGAATGATTTGCACCACGCCCGTCGCGCCCAAAATCACAAACCACACCACGATGATGGGGCCAAAGAATTTGCCCACAAAGTGCGTGCCCCAACGTTGCATGACAAACAGCAACACTAAGACGGTGAGCGCAATCGGCACCACATAGGGTTGCAGCACCGGTGTGATTACCTCCAAACCTTCCACCGCCCCCAGCACCGAGATAGCAGGCGTGATGACACTGTCGCCATAAAACAAGGTGGCACCAAACAAACCCAATAAAAGCAAGAAATGTTGCAACTTGGGTTTGTGTTTGACCGCATTGGCTGCCAAAGCCGTCAACGCCAAAGCGCCGCCTTCGCCCCGGTTGTCGGCACGCAAAATCAAAATCACATACTTCAGCGTGACGATGAGCATCAAAGCCCAAAAGATGGTGGACACAGCGCCAATCAAATTCTCAGGCGTCAAGGCAACGCCGGTGGCAGGCAAAAAAACTTCTTTGACCGTGTACAACGGGCTGGTCCCAATATCGCCATACACCACGCCAATCGCCCCAAGGGTCAATGCGGCGGTGGACTGACGTTTGATGTGGGCCGATGGGTTATCGACATCTGTTGCGGGCATGTGCACTCCTATTCAAGTGCCTCTAGCTTGCCCGCGACGGCATTAGGAACGCATAAGTGTTCGACTAAATCAGGGACTCTGCCAGTCGATAACCCACACCCGGTTCGGTCAACAGCAAACTGGGTTCGGTGGGATTCGACTCCAGTTTGGCGCGCAATTGCCCCATGTACAGCCGCAGGTATTGCGTTTGATCGACATGTTCAGCACCCCACACATCCATCAGCAACTGCCGGTGCGTCACCACCTGCCCCGCTTGGCGGACCAAGCGCGCTAACAGCTTGAACTCGGTGGGCGTCAAATGCACCGCCTCACCGGCGCGGTGTACCGTGTGTTTGGCCAAGTCAATCTCTACCGTGCCGCAGCGGTACTGTGTTTGCGGCGCCAACACCACCGTGCCACGATGGCGCAAGGTCACCCGCATGCGCGCCAACAGTTCGCTGATGCTGAAGGGCTTGACCAAATAATCGTCGGCGCCTGCATCGAGCAGCGCCACTTTGTTGACGTCATCATGGCGCGCCGAAATAATCAAAATCGGCAATAAGTATTGGGCGCGCACGCTGCGCAGCACATCGCCGCCGTCTCCATCAGGCAAACCCAGGTCCAACACCAGCAAGTCCAAGGGCTCGCCCGAGGCCATGCTGTGGCGCAACACGGCGTGGGCATCTGCGGCGCTGCTGCTCGCCACCACATCGTAGCCCTCCACCCTCAATGCATCGCTCAAGGTGTGGCGTAATTCGCGGTCGTCTTCGACCAACAAAACTTTGAGCGTCATGGCTTGGAGGCCTCCGCCAGTACAGGAGGTTGTTGCAACACGGGCAACTGCAAACACATGATGGCACCGTGTGGCAAACGGTCTTCCACCCAAATTTGGGCGTCATGCACGTTGGCAATGGCCTTGCACACCGCCAAGCCCACGCCCATGCCACGGCGCAATTGGCTGGCATGGGTGGCGTCAGCGTGTGTGGCTTTGCCATGCACGCGCTCGAAGGGCTGAAACACTTTGTCTTTCCAGGCCTCCGCAATACCCGGTCCTTGGTCGATCACCCGCACGACCAAGACTTCGGGTTGAGACACCACTTGGATGTCAATCGGTGTGTCATCAGGGCTGTACTTGATGGCGTTTTCAATCAGGTTGTCAAACAGCTGAGCCAACAAAATCGCGTCGCAATAGACCCATGGCAAGCCTTCGGGCACAGTCACGGTGATGCGTCGCTGCGTGTGACGTTGACGCGCTTTGAGCAGCACCGAACCCAAGATTTCTTGCAGCGACTCCCAATCTTTTTTGATGTGCAAAGGCCCTGTGTCCAAGCGTGCCAGCTGCAAGGTGTTGGTGGTCATGCGGTTGAGGTGCTGCGCTTCGTCCAGCACGGTTTGCGCCAAGTCAGTGATTTTTTCTGTGCTCAACCGTGCGGCTTGCTCGTGGATGACGGAGGCGGCGCCCATGAGATTGGCCAAAGGCGTGCGGTAGTCATGCGACACCGAGGTGAGCAAGGTATTGCGCAAACTTTGACTCTGTGCTTCGTCTTGCGCGTGTTGGGCCAATCGCAGTGTTTGTGCGCGCTCCATGTCCAAACCCAACAAATCACAGGCTTGCTGCAACATCTCGCGTTGAAATACCGTCAACGGTCTGGCGCCAGCACCTGTCAACGCAGCAGCACCGTAAGCACGTGTGCGCCCCCGTAAGGGTAAAAACACCGTGTGTTGATTTTCGTGTCGCCCCGTTCCTGGCCCCATGGCCCCAAACTGTTGCACGCAGGCCCACAAGCCTTGCACGTCCTGCCCATGCGCGTTGCCAATCAATTGGCTGTGGCCTGTGCCATCTTCAGTTGCCCCATCTGGCAGCAGCAACACCGACACATCGCATGCCGCAACATGTGCCATCAGCGCTTGCAGGTGCTGGCCGTGTTGCAAGACGTCAGGTGTTTCACGAAATTGCTCACTCAATGCGCGCAACCGTTCAGAAGCGTCCGCATGTTGGCTTTCCAATTCGGCCGCCATGCGCAGCCGGGCCATCAAATAGCTCACCACCACGCTCACACCCATCATGGTGATCAGCAAAAGCACATCTTGGTGCAAATGCACATTGAAGGTGTAGCGGGGTTCGACAAAAAACCAATTGAACATCAGCACACACACGGCACTGGTTCCCACCGAGGCCAGCGCCGATAACCAGACACCCGCGAGGGCGCTGGCCAACACCAACAGCAACGCCAAATTGCCAAGGCTGAGCACGCCATCCAAGGCCCACAGCAACATCCAAGCGCACAACCAAATCACCCACGCAGGCCAACGGGCTTCAAATCTGGGAACAGAGAAACGGCGCGAGAAAGGCATTCGCAAAGGCTAGCACAGCTGTTCGGGGTGTTTTCAAAAGCGTATGCACGCTGTCTCGTGTTTGCAAGACAATCCGTTCTCCATAAATTTTTAGCAGCAGATGTTCTTGCCCATGTCTGCGTTGAAAGGCCACTTTGTGAACACCTCACTCGCCTCTAGCCTACGCACCGCCGCCCTGCTCTTGAGCGTGGCGACTTTGCCCGTCTTCGCCCAAAACGTGATCAAAATTGGGGAGATCAACAGCTACAAAGCGCAACCCGCTTTTCTTGACCCCTACAAAAAGGGCATGGAGTTGGCGGTGGAAGAAATCAATGCCGCTGGTGGCGTCAACGGCAAAAAACTGCAACTCGTCATCCGTGACGACAACGCCTCGCCCGGCGACGCTGTGCGTGCGGCCGAAGAGTTGCTGAGTCGCGAAAAAGTAGATGTGCTCTCGGGCGCATTTCTCTCGCACATCGGTTTGGCGCTGGGCGACTTTGCCAAGCAGCGCAAAGTGTTCTTCCTCGCGGGCGAACCCCTGACCGACAAAATGGTGTGGCAAAACGGCAACCGCTACACCTACCGTCTGCGCGCCAGCACCTACATGCAAGTGGCCATGCTGGTGCCCGAGGCCGCTAAGCTCAAGAAAAAACGCTGGGCTGTGGTCTACCCCAACTACGAATACGGCCAATCGGCCGCCGCCACGTTCAAACAACTGCTCAAAGCCGCGCAACCTGATGTGGAGTTCGTCGCCGAACAAGCGCCCGCATTGGGCAAGATTGACGCAGGCTCGGTGACCCAAGCGATTGCCGACGCCAAACCTGACGCCATCTTCAACGTGTTGTTTGCCACTGACCTGGCCAAGTTTGTGCGCGAAGGCAACACGCGCGGCGTGTTCCAAGGCCGCGAGGTGGTCAGCCTCTTGACCGGCGAACCCGAGTACTTAGAGCCACTCAAAGACGAAACGCCCAACGGCTGGATCGTTACCGGCTACCCCTGGTATGGCGTGCAAACGCCCGAGCACAAAGCCTTCTTCCTGGCCTACCACCACAAATACAACGACCATCCACGCTTGGGTTCGGTGGTTGGCTACAGCATGATTCAAGCCTTGGCCGCAGGCATCGCCAAGGCCAAGAGCACCGACAGCGAAAAGCTGGTCACCGCCTTCAGCGGCCTGAGCTTTAGCACGCCCTACGGCAAAGTGATGTTCCGCAAACAAGACAACCAGTCCACCATGGGCGCGTTCTTGGGTCGCACCAAAAACGACAATGGCAAAGGCGTGTTGGTAGACTACCGTTACATCGACGGTGCCAGCGTGCAACCCAGCGATGACGTTGTGAAAAAGCTCAGACCCAACAACTAAACCCCAACACAACGCCCGCCTCTTGCGGGCGTTTTAATTTCAAGCCTCACCCATCATGGACCTCGCCAGCTTTCTTGTGCAAGCCCTCAACGGCTTGGCCAGCGCGTCGTCTTTGTTCTTGGTGGCCGCGGGTTTGTCGCTGATCTTTGGCGTCACGCGCATCGTCAACTTTGCTCACGGCTCCTTCTTCATGCTGGGGGTGTACCTGGCGTATTCCTTGGTGTCGCACGCTGCGCCGGGTGTGTCCTCTGCGTTGAGCCTGGTGTTGGGTGATAGCGCCAGCCAAACCGCGGCTTACTTTGTACTCTTGCTGTGTGCGGCCCTCGTGACTGGCGTCTTGGGTGCCTCGGTGGAAGTGCTGGTGCTGCGCCGCATTTACAAAGCGCCTGAACTGTTTCAACTGCTCGCCACCTTTGCCTTGGTGCTCGTCCTACAAGACGGCACGCTGTGGCTGTGGGGCGCTGAAGATTTGCTGGGGCCACGCGCACCAGGCCTGAGCGGTGCGGTAGATATTTTGGGCCGCCGCTTTCCAACGTATGACCTGTTTTTAATTGTCATCGGCCCGCTGGTACTCGCTGTGTTGTGGTGGTGTTTGCAGCGCACACGCTTTGGCGTGTGGGTGCGCGCCGCCACCCAAGACCGCGAGATGTTGGGCGCCCTGGGCATCAACCCACGCCATTTGTTCACCGCTGTGTTTGCACTCGGTTGTGCGCTGGCGGGTTTGGGCGGTGCCTTGCAACTGCCGCGTGAGCCCGCTCACCTAGGGTTGGACATGGCCACCATTGGCGACGCGTTTGTGGTGGTGGTGGTCGGCGGCATGGGCTCCATTCCCGGCGCATTTGTGGCGGCTTTGTTGATTGCCGAAATCAAGGCGCTGTGCATTGCGGTGGGCACCGTTGAGCTCTGGGGGGTGTCGTTTGCATTTTCCAAACTCACCCTCGTGGCCGAGTTTTTGGTCATGGCGGCTGTGCTGATGGTGCGGCCCTGGGGCTTGCTGGGCAAACCCCAGAGCGCACCGCGCGCTAGCACCGAGCAAGAAACACCGTTTGCTTTGGGCAACGCACGCACGCAACGGGTTTGGGTGTGCATAGGCGTTGCGCTGCTAGCGCTGCCACTGTTCACTGCTGATGCACCCTACACGCTGGTGCTGGGCATTGATTTGGCTGTTGCAGCCTTGTTCGCTGCCAGCCTGCACTTCATCATGGGGCCGGCGGGCATGCACTCGTTTGGCCATGCGGCTTACTTTGGTGTGGGTGCGTATGCGGCAGCCCTGCTGGTGTTGCGTGCTGGCTTATCGAGCGAAGCGGCGTTGTTGTTAGCTCCATTCATCAGTGCCTTGGTCGCAGCACCGATGGCATGGTTTGCCGTGCGCTTGTCGGGCGTGTACTTGGCCATGTTGACTTTGGCGTTTGCACAAATTGTGTGGTCCATCTGTTTTCAGTGGGACGATTTCACGGGTGGCAGTAACGGCATCACGGGTGTCTGGCCCTGCGCATGGTTGCAAGACAAAGTGGCGTATTACTGGCTCAGCCTCACTGTGGTGGCGGTCAGCGTGTACGCGCTGCGTCGTGTGTTGATGTCCCCCCTGGGCTATGCCCTGCGCGCCAGCCGCGATTCGGTGGGTCGTGCCCAAGCCATGGGCTTGAACGTGGCACATGTGCAGTGGCTGGGCTTTGTGCTGGCCGCTGGCTTTGCAGGTTTGGCGGGTGCCTTGTTTGCATTTTCGAAAGGCAGCATCTCCCCCGATGTGTTGGGTGTGAACAAATCGGTCGATGGCTTGGTGATGGTCTTGCTCGGTGGCGTGCATACCTTGGTGGGGCCCTTGGTGGGTGCGATCACCTTCACTGCGCTGCAAGACAGTCTGGCGCGCAGCACCGAGTATTGGCGTGCCGTGTTGGGTGCCAGCATGTTGTTGCTGGTGCTGGTGTTTCCGCAAGGCATTGCGGGCTCGGTGCAAGCGCTGTGGAGACGTCATGTTGCTTGATGTTCGTCATTTGCACAAAGCCTTCGGCGGCAACCAAGCCGTGAACGATGTGTCGTTCAGCTTGCACGCGGGCGAGTTGCTCGCCCTCATCGGCCCCAATGGTGCGGGCAAATCCACCACCTTCAATTTGGTCAACGGTCAGCTCACACCCGACAGCGGCCACATCACCCTGGATGGTGTGTCGCTGCTGGGTCGCCAACCCCACGAGCTGTGGCGCCTAGGCGTGAGTCGTACGTTTCAAATTGCGCAAACCTTTGGCTCGCTCACGGTGGTGGAGAACGTGCAAATGGCCCTGCTGTCAGCTGATGGGCAATCGCTCTCACCATGGCGACGTGCCACCCATTACCGACGCAACGACGCGTTGGCCTTGCTTGCTCAAGTGCATTTGCATGAACAAGCGAACCGCCCTTGCAGTGCACTCGCGTACGGCGATGTGAAACGCCTAGAACTCGCCATGGCCCTGGCCAACGAACCACGCGTGTTGTTGATGGACGAACCCACGGCCGGAATGGCACCCGATGAGCGCCATGCCTTGATGGACCTCACACGCCGCTTGGTGACACAACGTGGTGTGGCCGTGCTGTTCACCGAACACAGCATGGATGTGGTGTTTGAACATGCCGACCGTGTGTTGGTGATGGCACGCGGTGCACTCATTGCGCAAGGCACGCCCGCGCAGGTGGAAGCTGACGCGCAAGTACAAGCGGTGTACTTTGGCAGTGGCAAAACCTGGGGTGCTCACGCCACACACGCAGACACGCGCACGCCGTCTGCTCTGGGAGCGACGCCATGACATCACCACACACACACGCCGTGACAAACATGCCTCCCTTGCTCGATGTGCAAGACCTCAACGCTTGGTACGGCGCGGCACAGGTGGTGTTTGACGCGCACTTGCAGGTACAACGAGGCGAAGTCGTGGCCCTGGTTGGACGCAACGGTGCGGGCAAATCGAGCACGCTCAAAGCCATCATGGGCCTGATGCCACGCCGAACAGGGCGCGTGGTGTTTGAAGGGCACGACATCTCCCAAGCCGAGCCTTACCAAGCGGCGCGACGAGGGCTGGGTTATGTCCCAGAAGATCGGCGCATCTTCACTGACCTGACGGTGTTGGAAAACTTGCAATTGGGCGTGCAACCCGCACGCTGCTTTGCCGATGGCAGCAACGCCCCGCAATGGACACTGGCTCAAGTGTTTGACTTGTTTCCCAACTTGGCCGAGATGCAGCAGCGCCCCGCCAGCCACATGAGTGGCGGCGAACAACAAATGCTCACCGTCGCACGCACACTGATGGGCAACCCCTTGATGGTGCTGCTGGACGAGCCCTCCGAAGGCGTGGCACCTGTCATCGTTGAACAAATGGGTGAAATGATCTTGGCCCTCAAAGCTCAAGGCGTGAGCGTTCTGCTGTCTGAGCAAAACACCCATTTTGCGCAATGGGTGAGCGATCGCAGCTATGTGCTGGATCGGGGTGTACTCGCCCCTGCATGAGTTTGTTAAGTTCGTGTTTCTGACAAACGTCCTGTGACATATTTGTGCAGCACACTGGCAATCAAGGTTTGATACGGCACACCTTCCTCCAATGCCTTCACTTGAATGTCACTCAAGTCACCTGAAGATAAGCGGATGTTGACGCGCTTATCTTTGACAGCGGTGCTGCGTGCTGCCGCTTTAAATTTGGCTAGTTCCGACTTCATTGCCACCGATTTCAGTTTGCCCGCTTCGTAAGCGCTTAGAACCTCATCTTCATACGCATCAAGTTTTTTCATTGAGAGCTCCAGAATTCAAATATGTTCGCGTGGCTTTGCGACTGGGAATGATGGTTTTGAGAAAGAAATAATCTTGCTCTTCAACCATGGGCACCAAATACACATACCCATCACGGGCAATCACCAGTATTTTTTGATTCGCGTATTTTTTGGGATTTGGATGCGCCAACACATCCAGCAATCCGTTTCCATCCATCGCCACCACCATGGCTTCAAAAGAAACATGTCGCTCCTTTTGGAGCGCTTCGTTTTTGTCTGGACTCCAACGAAATGGCTTCATGATCGCAATTGTATGCATGCGTGTGCCTTTTGTCATCAGTTTGTGGGAGCAGCGTTTTGTATACGCCATACATGCACGAATGGAGACAATTTCAGCACGCTAGATTTGGACTTAAACGGGGTAGCACATGAAAAAAATCTTACTGTTGGGCTCAGGCGAATTGGGCAAAGAATTCGTCATCAGCGCCAAGCGCTTGGGCTGCTATGTGGTGGCCTGTGACAGCTATGCGGGCGCACCCGCCATGCAAGTGGCGGACGAGTTCTGCGTGTTCAGCATGTTGGACGAAGCGCCGCTGCGTGCAGCCATCGCACAACACCAACCCGATTTGATCGTGCCCGAGATCGAAGCCATCCGCACCGAGGTGTTGTTAGAAGTCGAGAAAGAAGGCTTCGAGGTCATTCCCAGCGCCAAAGCCGCCAACCTCACCATGAATCGCGACCGCATCCGCGATGTGGCGGTGGGTTTGGGCGTGCGCACAGCCAAGTTCAGCTACGCCGAATCAGCCGAAGAACTTTTGGCCCAAGCCAACGCCATTGGTTTTCCGGTGGTGATCAAGCCCGTGATGAGCTCATCGGGCAAAGGCCAGAGCGTGGCCAAAACCGCTGCCGACATTCAAGCCAGCTGGGACTATGCCTGCGCGGGCATGCGTGGCGACCGCAAAAAAGTGATCGTCGAAGAATTCATTCACTTCGAATTTGAAATCACCTTGCTGACCATCCGCCAGCGCCAAGGCCCCACACTGTTTTGCGAACCGATTGGCCATGTGCAAGAGCGCGGCGACTACCAGTACAGCTGGCAACCGCAGCCCATGCAGCCACGCTACCTGAAAGCGGCGCAAGAGATGGCCGAAAAAGTCACTGCCGACTTAGGGGGCGCAGGCTTGTTCGGCGTGGAGTTTTTCGTCACCAAAGACGAGGTGATCTTCAGCGAACTCAGCCCACGCCCGCACGACACCGGCATGGTCACCATGATCAGCCAAAACCTGAGCGAATTTGATTTGCACGCCCGTGCAATTTTGGGCTTACCGATTGCCAACATCGTCTGCACCGAAGGTGCGAGCGCCGTGGTGCTGGCCACGAAAGACGGCATCAACCCCCGCTTCAGAGGCGTGGCCGATGCCTTACGCGAGCCCGATGTGGATGTGCGCATTTTTGGCAAACCGACCACGCGCCCTTACCGCCGCATGGCGGTGGCACTGGCCAAAAACGCCAACGCTTTGGCGCGGGCTCGGGCTGCAGCGGCCAAAATTTCGGTGGTGGTTTAAACGCCTGCGCGGCGCGTATCACACCATCTGCGGACCCGCCTGATCTTTGTTGACCACAAAGCTCGCCTGCGTTTTGAACCCTGCTTCGCTGCCCGCCGGAAAGGCGGTTGTTTTGAAGTCGCAACGCAAGGACTCAGGCGTCACGCTGATCAAGCTGTAGCCCCGCTCGTCGGCGCGTGCATGCAACAGGTCTGGGTTGTTGGCTTTGATGACCGCCAACACGTTGTCGCCCATGCCACGCGAGGTGATGGAGGTGGTCACAAACTCGCTCGCCACAATCGGTGAGCTTGGGTTGTTAGGCTCTAGGCGCAAATTGGCCGCCACGTTCATGTGCACATCGCCGCCCAAAGTGACCACGTTTTTCAGCTGTGCATCGACCACGGTTTGCAACAGGCGTTGACGCGCTTGTGGGTAACCGTCCCAGGCATCGGTGTAGGTGGCGCGGCCCACAGGTGCGGGAATGCTGGTGGGTGCAATCAAGGTGGCTTGGGCCAGCACTTTCCAGGTCCGTTTGGAGGCGCGCAAGCGCTCGCTCAACCAACGTTCTTGCGCCATGCCGAGCATGCTGCGCTGCGGATCGTTCAATTCGTCGCATTGCGTGACCATGCGGCCACCGCCGCGCACCGGATCGCGACAGGCTTGCGCGCTGCGGTACTGGCGGCAATCCAGCGTCCACACATCGGCCAAGTTGCCCCAGCTGAGTTGGTCATACAAGCGCATGGAAGCGCGTTGCGGGCTGTTGACATCAGGGCCTATCAACACGGGTTGGTGTTCAAAGTAGGCTTGATAGGCTGCGGCTCGGCGCAGCAAAAATGTTTTGGGGTCGGTGTAGCTGCGGTCTTGGTCGTTGGCGTAGTCGTTGACCACTTCGTGGTCGTCCCACATCATCACCCAAGGATGGGCCGCATGCGCGGCTTGCAGCATCGGGTCGCTTTTGTATTGGGTGTAGCGGTCGCGGTATTGGGCCAAGGTTTTGGGTTCGCCGCCCAAGTGTTTGCGCAAGGCGTATTGCGAGTTGGTGCTTTCGTAGATGTAGTCACCCATGAACAGCACAAAGTCGAGGGGCTGTTGTGCAATGTCTTGGTGCGCCACATACTGGCCTTGCTCGTAATGCTGGCACGAGGTGAGCGCCATGCGCAGCAGCCGCACATCGGCATTCAAGGCAGGTGCGGTGCGTGTGTGACCCACCGCGCTCAGAGCATCGCTTTGTTTGAAGCGGTACCAGTAGTCGGTGCTGGGCTGCAAATGCTGCAGGTGCAGATGCACGCTGTGGCCGCGCGTTGCATCGGTCACCACCTCGGCACTGTGCACGCGTTGCTTGAGCGCGGCATCGGCAAACACCTCCACCTGCACACGCAAGGCATCAGCGCCTGCCGCCGCACGGTCTTCGTCGCTGATCAACAAACGCGTCCACAACACCACCGAGTCGGCACGGGGTCGGCCACTGGCCACGCCCAAGGCAAACGGCGAGGTGCGCCACACGCGGGGTCGGTCCGCCGGTGCGGCCACTGCGCTCAGCCAAGGCGTCAGGGCCAGCGCCAAGGCGCTGCGTTGCAGGTAGTGGTTAAAGTCGCGTCGTTTCATCAAGGGCATTCGGTTGGTCAGGCGCATTCGGATTGTCAGGTCCACAGCGGGAAAGACATGTTAAGTTCTTTGCATGACTTCTCGACGCACGCATTTAGACACCTTGGCCATCGGTTTGCTCTTGGCTTGCTGTTTGTTTTGGGGCTTTCAGCAGGTGTTGGTCAAAGCCACCTTGGCCGAGGTACCGCCTGTGTTGCAAGCCGCTATTCGATTCGCGGGTGCAACCGCTTTGCTGTGGCTGTGGTGCCAAGCGCGTGGCATTGCCCTGTTTGAGCGCGACGGCACCTTGGGCGCAGGCTTGTTGGCGGGTGTGTTGTTTTGCGCCGAGTTTGTGTGCATATATGTGGGCTTGCAATACACCAGCGCCTCACGCTTGACCATCTTTTTGTACACCGCACCGTTTTGGGTCGCCTTGCTGCTGCCGCTGTGCGTCAAAACGGAGCGACTGGGCGCATGGCAATGGAGCGGGCTATTGCTGGCCTTCGTGGCCGTGGCCTATGCACTGCAAGACGGCTTACAAGCCGACACCACCAACACGGGGTGGTGGTGGGGCGATGCACTGGCCTTGGGCGCCGGTGCCTTGTGGGGTTTGACCACGGTGGTGATTCGCAGCACACGCTTGGCCACCATCAGCCCCGAGAAACTGCTGTACTACCAAGTGGCGTTGAGCGGCTTCCTATTGCCTTTTGTGTCCTTGCAGCTGGGAGAAGTGTGGCAGTTTGAGCTGAGCGTGTTTGCTTGGGGTTCGATCTTGATCCAAACCGTGGCAGGGGCATTTGCCAGCTACTTGGTGTGGATGTGGCTCTTGGGCCATTACCCCGCCACACGCTTGAGCGCGTTTGTGTTTTTGACGCCTCTCTTTGCCATGGTGTTTGGCACGTTGTGGCTGGGTGAGGCCGTGTCAATTCACACCGTGGTCGCTTTGGTGGCGGTTGCGGCAGGCATTGTGTTGGTCAATAAAAAAGCGGGCTAAGCCCGCTTCTCGTGTGCTGAAACCTTGAGGGGATTCAGGTTTTCTTGGCCAAGCCCAAGCGCTCTACGGTGGCCTTCTCAGCCTCGAAGGTGCGCACGGCGTACTTGGTGTAGTCCTCGCTGTTCATATAAATCACGGGTTGGTAGAACTTGTCCAAGGTCTCGATGACTTTGGGGTCGTCCAAGGTTTTCTTGAATGCGTCGTTGAGCACACGCACCACGGCGGGGTCCATGCCCTTGGGGCCACCAATGCCAAACGGGGACTCAGAAATCGTGTCCCAACCGCTTTCTTTGACGGTAGGCACATCGGGAAACGCCTTGGTGCGCTTGCTGCCCAAAGTCGACAACAAACGCAGCCGACCCTCTTTGACCAAAGGAATGATCTCTGTCGTGCTGCTGGCCATGCGCAAGTGACCGCCCAAGATGGCTTGCATGATTTCAGCCGCGCCCTTGTAGGGAATCGGGTTCAACTCAATGCCCGCCTTTTGGCTGAAGTCCTCAATCGCCAAATGCGGCGTGGTGCCGGTACCCGTGTGGCCGTATTCCAATTTACCCGGGTTGGCTTTGGCGTAGGCCACCATTTCTTTGAGCGTCTTGAACGGTGCGTCCAACGAGGCCGCAATGCAGAAGGTGTAACCCGTCAAGCATGCGATGTGCGTGATGTCTTTGATCGGGTCGTAATTGGTTTTTTGCATGTGCGGCTGACGGTAAATGCCCAAGGGCAATTGCGTCAGCGTGTAGCCATCAGGCCGCGCACCCACCATGGCTGCGGCGCCCAAAGCACCACCCGCACCGGGTTTGTTTTCGCAGACCACGGGCACGCCCAAAACACGACTGGCGCTCTCGGCAAACGCACGCAACACCGCATCGCTGGGACCCGCTGGCGTCCAAGGCACGATCAAGGTGATGGGCTTGGTGGGGTACTTGTCTTGCGCCAGCGCCGCGCTGCTGATGAAGGCAGGCGCCGCAAAGCTCGCCAAAGAACCGGCCAGGCCTTGCAGCGTTTGACGACGTGTCACATCGCGCGTGTCTTTGGGTTGGGATGCGTCGGTCATGGTGAGCTCCTGAAAAAATTCAGTTCGAGAATGCGGCGATGCCGGTCTGTGCGCGGCCCAAGATGAGGGCGTGGATGTCGTGCGTGCCTTCGTAGGTGTTGACCACTTCGAGGTTGACCAAGTGACGCGCCACACCAAACTCATCGCTGATGCCGTTGCCGCCCATCATGTCACGCGCCATGCGCGCGATGTCCAAGGCCTTGCCGCAGGAATTGCGCTTCAAGATGGACGTGATTTCCACGCTGGCCGTGCCTTCGTCTTTCATGCGACCCAGGCGCAAGCAGCCTTGTAGGCCGAGCGAGATTTCGGTTTGCATGTCGGCCAGCTTCTTTTGAATGAGCTGGTTGGCGGCGAGTGGACGACCAAACTGTTGGCGGTCCAGCGTGTACTGACGGGCGCGGTGCCAGCAGTCTTCGGCCGCACCCAAGGCGCCCCAGGCAATGCCGTAACGCGCACTGTTCAAGCAGGTGAACGGGCCTTTCAAGCCCTGCACTTCGGGGAAGGCGTTGTCTTCGGGCACAAACACCCCGTCCATCACGATTTCGCCGGTGATGGAGGCGCGCAAGCCCACCTTGCCGTGGATGGCCGGAGCGCTCAGGCCCTTCATGCCTTTTTCCAAAATAAAGCCGCGGATCGGGCCGACGTGGCCACTCTCGCTGACCTCTTTGGCCCAGACCACAAACACATCGGCGATGGGGCTGTTGGAAATCCACATCTTGTTGCCCTTGAGCATGTAGCCGCCGGCTACTTTTTGCGCGCGGGTGGCCATGCTGGCGGGGTCGGAGCCGTGGTCGGGCTCGGTCAGGCCAAAGCAACCAATCCACTCGCCGGTGGCGAGCTTGGGCAAGTAACGGTGTTTTTGGTCTTCGGTGCCAAACTCATTGATCGGCACCATCACCAAGGATGACTGCACGCTCATCATCGAGCGGTAACCCGAATCCACGCGCTCCACTTCGCGGGCAATCAGGCCGTAGGCCACGTAGTTCAAACCAGGACCGCCATACTCGGTGGGAATGGTCGGGCCCAACAAACCGAGCTCGCCCATTTCGCGGAAGATTTCGATGTCTGTCTTCTCATTGCGAAACGCGTTGAGCACGCGGGGCTGCAATTTGTCTTGGCAGTAGGCCGCCGCCGCTTCGCGGATCATGCGCTCTTCGTCGCTGAGTTGTTGGTCGAGCAAAAACGGGTCTTGCCAGTTGAAAGCGGCGTGGGCCATAGAGTTCTCCTGTTGAATCAATGTTTGGCGCTATCTTAAAGGCGGCAGGGCAGCGTCTGAAACGGTGATTTAACATCCAGATATGCGTTTGACTCATATTTGAACACCCCCATGCGCCGCAAAATCCCCTCGACCCAAGCCTTGCTGTGCTTTGATGCGGCAGCTCGCCACGAGAGCTACACGCGCGCGGCACAGGAGTTGGTCTTGACCCAAAGCGCGGTCTCGCGGCAGGTCACGCTGTTAGAAGATTTTCTAGGGTTGAAGCTGTTTCGCCGCACCCGCCATGGGGTGGCGCTCACGCCCGCCGGGGTGGATTACGCACACCAGATTGCCCAGCGTCTGGACGGGCTGGAACGTGACACCCTGGATACCATGACCCGCCAAGGCACGGGCGGGCACCTCACCTTGGCCGCTGTGCCCACCTTCGCCACCCATTGGCTGATTCCGCGCTTGGGTGATTTGGCCCAGACCCATCCCGACATCACGGTGCACATCGACACCCGCACCCGACCCTTTTTGTTTGCCGACAGCGCGTTTGACGCCGCCCTTTACACCGGTACCCCTGAACAAGTACGCAATTGGCCCGGCACGCGGGCAGAAAAAATTCTGGACGAAGAGGTGGTGCCCGTGTGCAGCCCGGCGCTGCTGGCGGGCCGCAAAAGCCTGAACCCACAGGCCTTGAGCCAGATGCCCTTGCTGCAGCAAAGCACCCGCCCGGAGGGCTGGCGTCAATGGTTTGACGCCCAAGGGGTGGAGGCGCCCCACGCATTGGCTGGGCCACGCTACGAACTGTTTTCCATGCTCGCCGTGGCTGCCACCCACCACCTGGGCGTCGCCTTGATTCCCAAGCTGCTGATTGCCGACGAATTGGCGCGCGGCCAGTTGGTGGTGGCCTGCGCCAAGGCCTTACACGGCCAACGCAGCTACTACCTGGTCACACCTGACGGTGACCAGGAGCCTGAAGTGTTGACGCGCTTCAGGGGCTGGGTACAACAGCAGGCCGGGCGCACCCTTTAGCCTGGCGGTGCATTCAACACATCGAACAACGCCAACACCAAATCACGCAGCCAGCGGTTGGCGGGGTCGTTTTCAAACCGTGCGCTCCAATGCAAGGAGACGGTGAAATCGCTCAATGGCAGCGTGGGTTCGACCAGCACGCAGTCGCCACTTTGGGCAAAGCCCTGCGCAATATTGCGGGGCATGAGCACGGCCAAGTCGGTGGCCCGCACGATGTCGGGCAAGGCCAAAAAATGCGCCGCCGTCAAACGCAAGCGGTCTTCAAGTTGCAGCAGTTGCAAGATGTGCAAGGTTTCGGCATGCGAGCGCACCGCCGCATAGTCGAGTTGGCGCAAGCGCGCGAGCGGTGTCAAAGTGGCCTCTGGCGAAGCGTCGGCCGCGCTCAACCACGGATGGTCTTTGCGCAGCAAGACGATGTAGCGGTCTTGCAGCAAGGCGTGTTGGCGCGTGCCTTGCACCGTGGGCAAAAACCCAATCGCCATGTCCAAGCGCCCGCTGTTGAGGGCGGCGGCGATGTCGTCATGCGGCAAGGGCGCCGACTCCACCCGAATGCTGGGCGCTTGGCGCCGCACAGCCGAAATCAGGGCTGGCAAAAACCGCGCTTCGCCAATGTCGCTCAAATGCAAGCGAAAGGTTTGTGCCGACACCGCCGGCTCGAACGAGGCTGATTCGTTGAGCGCCAGCTCCAAGGTAGTCAGGGCCGAGGCCACCGCTGCCGACAAACGATCGGCCTTGGCCGTGGGTTGCACGCCACCGGGCGCGCGGGTGAACAACGGGTCTTGGATGAGCAAGCGCAAACGCGTCAAACCCTGACTTGCGGCGGGTTGGGTCAGGCCCAGCATCTGTGCGGCACGGCTGACGCTGCGGCTGCGGTAGACCGCATCGAACAAGCGCAACAGATTCAGGTCGATATCTTTAATATGCATAAAACTAATATTGCTTAGTCGATTCATTGTATTGATGAATGAATCCAGCGCCACCACACTGCCGCCACAACAGGAGACAACACCGTGGAAGTTTCATTCAGCCAAGAAGTGGAAATGCTGCGCATGGGCGCGGGCGAGACCTTTCACGGCGAGGGCATTTTGGCCATCACCAAAGCTTTGCTGCAATCGGGTGTGGCCTATGTGGGCGGCTACCAAGGCGCACCGGTCTCGCACTTGCTCGATGTGATGGTGCAAGGCAAGGACTACATGCAAGAGCTGGGCGTGCATGTGGAGGCCTGCGCCAACGAAGCGTCGGCCGCGGCCATGCTGGGGGCGTCTATCCATTACCCCTTGCGCGGCGCAGTCACCTGGAAATCCATCGTCGGCACCAATGTGGCGGCTGACGCGCTGAGCAATTTGTCCTCGCCCGGCGTCAAAGGTGGTGTGCTGGTGGTGGTGGGCGAAGACTACGGCGAGGGCGCCTCGGTCATCCAAGAGCGCACCCACGCTTACGCGCTGAAGTCGGGCATGTTGCTGCTCGACCCACGGCCCGATTTGAGCCGCATGGTGGACATGGTGGAACACGGTTTTCGTTTGTCTGAAGCGTCCAACATGCCCGCCTTGATGGAGCTGCGCATCCGCGCCTGCCACGTGCGCGGCAGCTTTGTGGCCAAAGACAACCAAGCGCCTGCGATTTCGGCCTTGCACCTGATGAACGAGCCAGCCAAGTTTGACTACAGCCGCCTCGCGCATCCACCCGTGACCTTTGGCCACGAAAAGCTCAAGCACCAAGAGCGCATTCCGGCCGCCCGCGCCTACATCGAAGCGCACGGCCTGAACGAACACTTTGATGGTGAACACGCCGACCTCGGCATCATCGTGCAAGGTGGGCTCTACAACACGCTGATTCGCGCGCTGCAACAGTTCGGCTTGGCCGACGCATTTGGCGAATCCAAAATTCCGCTGCTGGTGCTCAACGTCACCTGCCCCTTGGTTCCAAACCAAATCGCCAACTTCTGCGCCAACAAACGTGGCGTGCTGGTGATGGAAGAAGGCCAGCCCGAATACATCGAACAAGAAATTGCCACGCTCCTGCGTCGCCGTGAGGTGCCCACGCCCTTGCACGGCAAAGACTGGCTGCCCCAAGGCGGAGAGTACACCGCCGAGGTGATGGCGCAAGGCTTGTTGCAGTTTGTGAACCGTTATTTGGCCGCACCAGCGGGCCATGCATCTGCGGCCAACGTCGCCGTCCCCGGCGCAGCGGATGCAAGCGCCACGGCAGGCGTGCAGCAATGGCTGCAAAGCAACCAAGCGCGCCGCGCAGCCGTCACGCAAACCTTGAGCGCCAAGGGCCAAACATTGCCCGCGCGCCCACCGAGTTTTTGCGTGGGCTGTCCCGAGCGCCCCGTGTTCTCGGCCATCAAACTGGCGCAGCAAGACATTGGGGCTGTTCACGTGTCGGCCGACATTGGTTGCCACGCGCTGGGCACGTTTGAACCCTTCTCCACCGGCCATACGATTTTGGGCTACGGGATGAGCTTGGCCAGCCGCGCAGGAGTGTCACCGTCTATGCAGCGACGCGTGCTGTCCATCATGGGCGACGGCGGGTTTTGGCACAACGGCCTGCTGACCGGCGTGCAAAGCGCGCTGTTCAACGGCGACGACGCGGTGCTGCTGATTTTCAAAAACGGCTACACCTCGGCCACCGGCACGCAAGACATCATCTCCACCCCCGACGACGCGGCCAAACTCGCTGCCGCCGACAAATGGCAGAGCCTGGCCCACACCAACCAAACCATCGAACGCACCTTGCAAGGCTTGGGCGTGAAGTGGATGCGCACCGTGCACACCTACGAAGTGGCCAAGGTGCGCGAGACCTTGGTCGACGCCTTCACCTCTGACTTTCAAGGCCTCAAAGTCATCATTGCCGAAGGTGAATGCCAGCTCGAACGCCAACGCCGCATCAAGCCCTGGATTGCCAGCTTGCTCAAAAAAGGCGAGCGCGTGCAGCGCGTGAAATACGGCGTCGACGAAGACGTGTGCAACGGCGACCACGCCTGCATCCGCCTCTCGGGCTGCCCCACGCTGACCCTCAAAGACAACCCCGACCCGCTCAAGGTCGACCCCGTGGCCACCGTGATCGACGGCTGCGTGGGCTGCGGCCTGTGCGGTGAAAACGCCCACGCCGCCACGCTCTGCCCCTCGTTCTACCGTGCCGAAGTGGTGCAAAACGCCTCGCTGTGGGAACGCTGCATGGCCTCGGTACGCGGCCAGGTGGTGCGTGTGCTTCAACCGGCTTAAAGATTTGTCATGACCCAACCTATTTCCATTTTGTTGTGCGCCCTCGGCGGTGAAGGCGGCGGCGTGCTGGCCGATTGGCTGATCGAAGCCGCACGTCACGCGGGCTACCCTGCACAAGCCACCTCCATTCCCGGCGTGGCGCAACGCACGGGTGCCACCACCTATTACCTGGAGGTGTTCCCCACCCAAAGCCGCGAGCTAGGCGGGCGTAAACCCGTGTTTGGCCTCAACCCCTTGCCAGGGCGCCTCGACGTGCTGGTGTCGTCCGAGCTGTTGGAGACCGCGCGGCAAATCAGCAACGGCCTGAGTTCGGCTGACCGCACCTTGCTCATCAGCGCGGGCAACCGCGCCTTGACCACGCAAGAAAAAATGCAGATGGGCGATGGCCGCTTGGACGATGCCGCGCTGGTGCAACTGCTGCAAGAACACAGCCGCGCCAGCCATGTGCTGGACATGGCACGCCTGACGCGCGAGGCGGGCACCGTGGTGAGCGCCGTGATGCTGGGCAGCTTGGCCGCCTGCGGTGTGCTGCCCCTGCAACGCGCCGACTATGAGGCTGCCATTGCCAATGGCACTCCGAGCGACCAACTCAACGCCAGCCAACGCGCCAGCTTGCGCGGCTTCGCACTGGCATGGGACGCCGTACAACAGCAAAAGACACAGGCCCTTTATGTGGATGCCGTGCTGGCCCCCAAGACCACAGCCACACCGCACGCACCGGCATTGCCTGCCGCGTTGGCCGCTCAGTTCCCACCCGCCATGCACGAAGTGCTGGCCTTGGGCGTTGACCGACTGCTGGACTACCAAGGCCAAGCCTATGTGGACCTGTACGTGCAGCGCTTGCGCACCGTGCTGGCCACCGAACCCACCGGCACATGCGCCGTGACCCAAGAAACCGCCCGCTGGTTGGCCTTGTGGATGGCGTTTGACGACATTGTGCGCGTGGCCGACTTGAAGAGCCGTGCCAGCCGCTGGGCCCGGGTGCGCGATGAAGTCAAAGCCAAAGACGATGATGTGGTGAAGCTGTTTGACCACTTCAAGCCTGGCATTCCCGAGTTCGCTGCGCTGCTGCCTCAGTCTTTGGCCTTGCCGCTCATGCGCTGGGACAAGGCCCGCGTGCTGCGTGGTCAGCAAGCCTTGGCCTTGCCCATCAAGGTGGGCACGCACAGCGTGTTCGGCATGGTCATGTTGCGCCTGCTGGCCAGCTTGAAATGGCTGCGCGTGCTGGGCCACCGCTATGCCGAAGAACAAGCCTTGATCGACGAATGGCTGCAGGCCGTGACGCACGCCAGCGCCCAAAGCCCGGCGCTGGGTTTGTCGCTGGCCCAATGTGGCCGTTTGATCAAAGGCTATGGCGGCACGCACGACCGCGGGCGTGACAACCTGTTGCACATCTTGCGCCATCTGGCACAAGGCGCGGCATTCGACAACCCCGGCGCACGCGCCCACGCCATTGACCAAGCCCGCGAAGCCGCCTTGCGCGACGAGGCCGGCACGGCGCTGGACCAAACCCTGCGCGCCCATGGCGCCCCTGCACGCGAAGTCAAAGCCCAACCGATTCGCTGGTTGCCACGCCCCAACGCAGCAGCCACCAAACCGCGCTGACACAGGGAAACACCTGTGGTCAACGTCTGCCAAAACGATTACAACTTATAACGTTCAAGCCGCCACACATTCCGATGTCACGCGTTTTGTTTTTATCCACTGTCCGTCCACTCTTTTTTTGCGAGGAACTCATGCACGTCAAACTCTCACGCACCCTGGTTGCCACCGCGATCGCCTCACTGAGCTTGGGCGCCGCCCAAGCCCAAGACAAACCCGTGATGCTCAAGCTCTCGAGCTGGGTGCCTGCACAGCACGCTTTGAACCCTGCACTGCAGGCCTGGGGTGAGAGCCTCAAAGCCGCCTCGGGTGGCACACTGAACGCCACCTTGTTCCCCTCCGAACAGCTGGGCAAAGCGTTTGACCACTACGACATGGCGCGCGACGGTATCGCCGATTTCTCGTATGTGAACCCTGGCTACCAGCCTGGCCGCTTCCCCATCTTTGCTGCCTCATCCTTGCCTTTCATGATCACCAACGCCAAGGCCGGTTCGGCCGCCATTGACGCTTGGTACCGCAACTACGCGGCCAAAGAAATGAAAGACGTGCATTTCTGCTTCGCCTTCGCGCATGACCCCGGTGCCTTCCACTCGCGCAAGAAAATTGTGTTGCCCAGCGACATCAAAGGCATGAAAGTGCGTCCTGCCACGGCCACCGTCGGCCAAGTCATCACCATGCTCGGTGGTACCAACGTGCAAGCCTCAGCACCTGAGTCGCGCGACATGCTCGAGCGCGGTGTGGCCGAAGCCATCACCTTCCCCTGGGGTTCGATGACCTTGTTTGGCATCGACAAGGTGGTGAAGTACCACATGGACGTGCCGTTCTACGCCACACCGTTCGTGTGGGTGATGAACAAAGACAAATACGCCGCCTTGTCGGCCAACCAAAAGAAGGCCGTGGACAGCCATTGCACCAGCGAGTGGGCTGAAAAAGTCGGCAGCGCCTGGGCCGATTTTGAAATTGCCGGCCACGTCAAACTGGCGGCCGACCCCAACCGCGAGGTCTACAAACTCACACCTGAGCAACTGGCCGAATGGAAAAAAGCCGTGGCTCCCGCAGAAGCGCAATGGGCTGCTGACGTGAAGAAAAAAGGCGACGACCCGGTGGCCATCATGAACGCCTTCAAGCAGTCACTGGCCAAGTACAAGTCAGGCATGTGAGACAGGCATGAGCACTGAATCTGCGCCTCGCAAAAATCCATTCGATCGCATCATCGATGCCATCGAATGGATGGCGGCTTTGTTTGTCGGCATCGTCGCAGCCAACATCTTCATCTCGGTGTTGCTGCGCAAGTTCTTTGACACCTCGATTCCCGACAGCTACGACTTCGGTCGTTTGCTGTTGGGTATTTTGATTTTCTGGGGCATTGCCGCCACCAGTTATCGGGGCAGCCACATCACGGTGGATTTGCTGTGGACCGGTGCCAGCCCGCGCATGAAGCGCTTCATCGATGTATTTGCCACCTTGGTGCTGCTGTTTGTGGTGACGGTGCAAACCATCATGTTGTTTGACAAGGTCAGCCTGACCTACAACGACAACGTGCTGACCTACGACCTGAACTTGCCCACCTGGCCCTTCTTCGCCATTGCGTGGATGGGCGATGTGTGCGCGGTGCTGTTGATTGCCATCCGTACTTGGCGACTGATCTTCCAGCCCGAGGCCTTGGAAGACCATCCTGAAATGAAAACAAGTGAATAAAACATGGAACTGAGTACCGATGCCGTTGCCGTGATCGGCTTTGTTGTGTTGTTCGTGCTGATGCTCTTGCGCGTGCCGGTGGGCATGGCCATGGGCTTGGTGGGCGTGGTGGGCTACAGCTACATCGCGGGCACCGGCCCTGCACTCAAGCTGATCGGCCAAACCTCCATGCGCACCGTGACGGACTACACCTTTGGCGTGATTCCGATGTTCATGCTGATGGGCGCGTTTGTATCGGTCTCGGGTGTGAGCCGTGAGTTGTTCCGCGCCGCCAATGCCTTCATCGGTCACCTGCGTGGTGGCTTGGGCGTGGCAACCGTGTTGGCCTGTGGTGGCTTTGCTGCCATTTGCGGCTCGTCGGTGGCCACGGCCGCCACCTTCTCGGCGGTGGCTTATCCCGAGATGCGTCGCTTTGGTTATCCCCAGTCATTCGCCACGGGCGTGATTGCGGCTGGCGGTACCTTGGGGGCCATGCTGCCACCGTCCACCGTACTGGCGGTCTACGCCATCTTGACGCAGCAAGACATTGGCAAGTTGTTCATGGCGGGCATCGTGCCGGGCTTGTTGGCGATGAGCATGTACGTCATCACCATCATGTTGATCGTGTACTTCCGCCCTGAGTGGTTGCCTGCGGGCGAGAAGAAATCTTTCGGCGAACGCCTGAGCGGTTTGAAAGATGTGTGGGCGCCTTTGGTGCTGTTCTTGTTCGTGATTGGTGGCTTGTACGGCGGCTTTTTCACCCCCACCGAAGCCGGTGGTGTGGGCGCCAGCGGTGCCTTCTTGCTAGGCGTGCTGCGCGGCAAGCTGGACCGTGCGGGCATTCGCGAAGCGCTGCTATCGGCCACGCGCACGTCAGCGGCGGTGTTCACCGTGCTGATTGGTGCGCTGCTGTTTGGTTACTTCTTGACCATCACCCAAACGCCGCAAAAGCTCACCGAGTTCTTGACCAGCTTGGGCGTGGGCCGCTACGGCGTGCTGGCCATGATCATGGTGATGTACCTGGTGCTGGGCTGCTTGATGGATGCCATGGCCATGATCATCTTGACTGTGCCCATCATCTACCCGGTGATCTTGCAACTCGGCTTTGATCCGATTTGGTTCGGCATCATCATCGTGATGACAGTGGAGCTGGGACTGATTCACCCGCCTGTGGGGATGAACGTGTTCGTGATCAAGAGCGTGGTGAAGGATGTGAGTTTCATGACGATCTTCAAGGGCGTGATTCCGTTTGTGATCACCGATATCTTGCGCTTGATCATCTTGATCTCGTTCCCCATCATTGCGTTGTGGTTGCCTAACCGCTTGTGATCTTTGCTCGGCTGCCTAGTTTTGCTGGGCTCGCTATGAACGGGGCCTACGGGCGGGCGCCTCATACTGTTACAGAAATCGTTGCCCGCCCGTAGGCCCCATTCATAGACTGCGGCCATCTGTGTTTTATTTCGGGTGGTTTCCGGTGGCTGTTCGTTACACCACTTTATAAAAACTCAGGTGGACGGCGTCGGGTAGGCGCAAACCCACGCCGATGAACTGGTGCTCGGACAGCCAGGCCCATTGCGCACTGGTGGCTTCGAACTTGGGTTGACAGCGAAAGTAAACCCGCGACGGATCGACGGGTTCGCCGCGGCGGATTCTGGCGGAGTCTTCGGCGGAGGCCACGCGCAGCGCGGTGTTTTGCACGAACACGCGGCTGCCGTCTTGCAGCTCGAGCACATACCGCGCATCCAAATGGGCTTGCGTACCGTCGCCGACGATCAACTGAAAATCTGCGCCACCGGGCACGATGCGGCCCTGCATCTGCGGGCCGGTGACGGTGCCACCGGTGATGGGAATCATGCGGCGCAGGCCCATGACGGTTTGGCCCACTTCTACGGGCGCATCGATGGTGACGGCGAGGTCACACACATGTTCGAGGGTGGGGGCGGGAAGGGTCATGCTGGTGTACTCAGACGTTGTTTTGCCAGGGCCACATACCAATCCAAACAACCGGGGTTGGCCATGGCATCTTTGTTGACGACTTTTTCAAGCGGTTGCCCAAGCAATAGTTTTTTGATCGGCAACTCTTGTTTTTTACCCGAGAGGGTGCGCGGTATTTCGGCCACCTGAAAAATTTCGTTCGGCACAAAGCGGGGGCTCAGTGCGGTCTTGATGGCGTCGTTGAGTTTGGCCTTCATCGCCTCGTCCAGGGTCACGCCTTCGCGCAGGACGACAAACAAGGGCATGTAGCTCTCGCGACCCAGGTATTCCAAGTCGACCACCATGCTGTCGAGCACTTCGGGCAAGACCTCCACCGCGCTGTAGAGCTCGCTGGTGCCCATGCGCAGGCCGTGGCGGTTGATGGTGGCATCGCTGCGGCCGTAAATGACGCACGACCCACTGGGGTTGATCTTGAGCCAATCGCCATGGCGCCAGACGCCGCCCAAGCTCGCAGGACCATCGCCACCGCCGGGCTGACGGCCATGACCTGCGGGATACATGTCAAAGTAGCTCGACAAATAGCGCGCGTTGTCTTTGTCGCCCCAGAAGTACAAAGGCATGGAGGGAATCGGCTGCGTGCAAACCAGCTCACCCACATCGCCCTCAACAGGCTGGCCTTGTTCGTTCCATGCCTCAACAGCGCAACCCAGCAAGCGACATTGCATTTCGCCGGGCACCAGAGGCAGCTCGCGGTGGCCGCCAATGAACGCGCCCGCAAAGTCGGTGCCGCCCGAGATGTTGCACCACCACATATGAGGCGTGCCCAAGGCTTCAAACTGTGCGGTGCCCCAGCGCTGTGCTTCTTCGCTCAAGGGCGATCCGGTGGTGCCCAAGGCGCGCACCGAGCGCAAGCCCGGCAAACGCGACAGATCGACACCCGCCTTCATGCAGTTGGCAAAAAAAGCAGCGCCCGCGCCAAAGAAGGTGACGCCCATCTCTGCCGCAAAGCGCCACAAGGTCGACCAATCGGGCTTGTCTTTCGAGCCACCAGGGTTGCCGTCATAGATCACGCAGGTGGTGCCGTTGAGCAGGCCACTGACCTGCGCATTCCACATGACCCAACCGGTGGAGCTGTACCAGTGGTAGCGCTCGCCCCAGCTGTTGGGGTGGTAGCTGCAGCCAATGTCGTTGTGCAAGCTCTTCAAGGCCAAGGCAACGATCAAGGTGCCGCCGTGGCCATGCACGATGGGCTTGGGCAAGCCGGTGGTGCCGCTGGAATACACAATCCACAATGGATGGTCAAACGGCAGCCACATGGGCTCAAAGTTGTGGGTGGCCGCGTCATCACGGGCGGTGGTGTCGGTGAAACGGGTGCTGTCAGGCAAGCTGGCTTGCGGGTCTAAATTGCCCAGCAACACCACGTGCTGCACGCTGGGCAGTGCGGCGCGCATGTCGCTGACCACTTGCAAGCGGTCATGGTCACGGCCGGCATAGCTCACGCCGTCGCAGGCAATCAAGACCTTGGGTTCAATTTGCGCGAAGCGGTCGAGCACCGCGTGGGTGCCCATGTCAGGCGCGCACACACTCCACACCCCGCCCACGCTGACGGTGGCCAAAAACGCCACCATGGCTTCGGGAATATTAGGCAGATACGCCGCCACGCGGTCGCCGGGCTGAATGCCTTGGGCTTGCAAGTGCAAAGCCAGTGACGCCACTTGGCGCTTCAGCTCGGGCCAGGACAGCTCACGCGTCAGGCCTTTTTCGTTGCGGCTGATGACCGCGGGAAAACCCGCCGCATGGGCCGGATCGACATGGCGAAACACCTGTTGCGCATAGTTGACTTGGGCGCCGGTGAACCACTGGCCACCGGGCATGGCGTTTTTCACCAAGGCCGCTTGGTGCGGCGTGGGCGACTGCATGTCAAAGTAATCCCACATGCTTTGCCAAAACGCATTGAGGTCGGTGATGGACCAACGCCACAGCGCGTCATAGCTGTCAAAACTCAAGCCACGGTGGTCGCGCAGCCAATTTTGGTACAGGCGGATTTGTGGCACAAACGGTGCGGAGGTCGCCATGGAATCAGCCCTCCCCGCGCTGCATGCGCTCGCTTTTCCAGTACACATCGTCGCCGCCGTGCATGCGGTTGAGCACGCGGGCTAAGACGAACATCAAATCGCTCAAGCGGTTGAGGTACTGACGCGGTGCCTCTTGAATCGCCTCTTCGTTGCCCAGCGCCACCACCGCACGTTCAGCGCGGCGCGCCACGGTGCGACACACATGGGCCAGTGCGGCACCGCGGGTGCCTGCGGGCAAGATGAATTCTTCTAATCGCGGTAACTGTGCGTTGTATTTCGCCAAGGCGTCGTCGAGCGCTTGCACCGCTTCTTCTTTGAGCAACTCAAAGCCCGGAATAGACAACTCGCCCCCGAGGTTGAAGAGCTGGTGCTGAATTTCGACCAAGACCTCGCGCGCATCGGCGGGCATGTCTTCGCACAACAGCACGCCAATGTGGGAGTTGAGCTCGTCCACCTCGCCCATGGCGTGTACACGCAAACTGTTTTTGGAAACGCGCTGGTTGTTGCCCAGGCCCGTGGTGCCCGCGTCTCCCGTGCGGGTGGCGATTTGGGTGAGTCGATTGCCCATGTCGTGGTGCTCCTACATTTGATCCATCTTATTGTGCCTGTCGCGCAAGCGGCGTACACACACCGAGGCTTCTCTTTAGAATGGTTGGAGACACCGGAGACACACCCATGAACGCCCCCACACACCACGACCATTTGGCCCCCGTCATCGCCCAGCGCGACGTACCCGCTGCGTTGATTCAAGCGCTGCAAGCGCGCTTTGGCGCCAACTGCTCGACCGCCCAGGTCATCCGCGAACAACATGGCCGCGACGAGTCGGCCTTCACCACCGTGCCCCCACCCGCCGCCGTGGTGTTTGCCGAAAGCACGCAAGATGTGGCCGATGCGGTCAAGCTGGCGGCACAGTACAAGGTGCCGGTCATTCCGTTTGGTGTGGGTTCCTCACTCGAAGGCCATTTGCTGGCGGTGCAAGGTGGCATCAGCATCGATGTAGGCCGCATGAACAAAGTGCTGTCAATCAACGCCGAAGACTTGACGGTCACCGTGCAAGCCGGTGTGACACGCAAACAACTCAACGAAGAAATCAAAAGCACCGGCTTGTTCTTTCCGATCGACCCAGGCGCTGACGCTTCGATTGGTGGCATGAGCGCCACCCGCGCCAGTGGCACCAACGCCGTGCGTTACGGCACCATGCGCGAGAACGTGTTGGCACTGGAAGTGGTGACCGCCCACGGCGAGGTGATTCGCACCGGTACCCGTGCCAAAAAATCCAGCGCAGGCTACGACCTCACCCGCTTGATGGTGGGCAGCGAGGGCACCTTGGGCGTGATCACCGAAATCACCGTGCGTTTGTATCCACTGCCAGAAGCGGTATCGGCTGCGATTTGCTCGTTCCCCAGCATTGAGGCCGCTGTGCACACCACCATCGCCACCATCCAAATGGGCGTGCCGATTGCGCGCGTTGAATTGATCGACAGCAACACCGTGCGCATGGTCAACGCCTATGCCAAGTTGGGACTGAGCGAATCGCCCATGTTGTTGATGGAGTTTCACGGCTCGCCCGCCGGTGTGAAAGAACAAGCCGAAACCGTGCAAGAAATTGCCGCCGAACACGGTGGTCAGTCCTTCGAATGGGCGACCACCCCGGAAGAGCGCACCCGCTTGTGGACCGCGCGTCACAACGCTTACTTTGCAGCGATTCAAAGCAAGCCCGGTTGCCGCGCCATCAGCACCGACACCTGTGTGCCCATCAGCCGCTTGGCCGATTGCTTGCTCGACTCCGTGGCAGAAGCCGATGCCTCGGGCATCCCCTACTTCTTGGTCGGCCACGTGGGCGACGGCAACTTCCACTTCGGCTACTTGATTGACCCCAACATTCCCGCCGAGCGCGAAACCGCCGAAGCGCTGAACCACCAACTGGTGCAACGCGCCTTGCGCCTAGAAGGCACCTGCACGGGCGAGCACGGGATTGGCCTGCACAAAATGGATTTCTTGTTGACTGAAACAGGCGAAGGCGCGGTGGACATGATGCGCACCATCAAGCGCGCGCTCGACCCCGACAACATCATGAACCCAGGGAAGATTTTTTCTCTTTGAGCAACAGCTCGACCTGCGCGCACATCTTGGCCTGATCAAAAGGCTTGAGCAGCACCGCGTTCACACCGGAGGCTGCAAAGCGCTCTAGGTCTTGCGGGTTGACGTTGGCCGTCAACCCCAACACGGGCGTGTGACAAGCCGGCGCAGGCAAGTCGCGACGCAAAGCCTGCGTCGCCTCGATGCCATCCATCTCGGGCATGACCATGTCCATGAGCACCACATCGAAAGTTTGGGTGCGCAAAATTTCCAAGGCCTGGATGCCGTTGTCGGCTTCGGCCAGCACGCAGTGCTTCCACGTGGTTTGCAAAATTTGTCGCACCAACACGCGGTTGAGGGGGTGGTCATCAACGACCAGAAATCGCAGCACCCGTTCGCTCGCCGCAGTGGCAAATTCGGTATCAAACACCTCCACAGGCGCTGGCGGCACCTCGGTCAGCGGCAAAGTGAACCAAAAGGTAGAGCCTTCTCCCGGCTGACTCTCAAACCCAATGTGGCCGCCCATCAATTCAACCAGCCGCTGCGAAATCGACAAGCCCAATCCGTTGCCGCCATAGCGGGACTGAATGTCACCCTCGGCTTGCACAAAGCGTTGAAAAATTTTCGACTGCTGATCTTCAGCAATGCCAATGCCACTGTCTTTCACCGAGAACAACACACACAGCGGCAGCTGCTGCACATGCAAGGTCACAAAGCCCTGATGCGTGAACTTGATGGCATTGCCCAGCAAGTTCACCAACACCTGCATCAACCGATGGCGGTCGGCCTTGACCCATTGCGGCACATTGGCACCGATCTCGCAGCGGTAGCTCAGGTGCATGCTTTCCACCCGCGCGCCAAACAATTCAAACGCAGTCTGGATGGTCTCACGCAACTCAAACACTTCGGGGTGCACATTGAGTTTGCCCGCTTGCAACTGCGAGTAGTCCAACACATCGTTGATCACGGTCAGCAAGTGATCGGCCGATTGGCGGGTGTGGTTCAAAATCTTCAAGGCCTGTGGGTTGTCTTTCACCCGCGCGAGCAACATGGCGTTGAACCCCAAAATGGCGTTCATCGGTGTGCGCAACTCATGGCTGACTGTGGCGATGAACTGCTCGCGCAAAGCCGAGGTGCGCAACAGCTCTTGGCGTTTGTCTTCCAATTCTTGGTTGCGTTTTTTGCGCGCGTTGTAGGCCTGGATGTAAAGGTTGTCGTAGAGAAACGGCACGGTCATGACAATCAACATCACAACGGAATACGAGGCGAACGACGACCACACCTCGGGTGCACCCGTGGAGGGTGTATCGCCACGCCAGGTCATCGTCGCCATCAACACCTCGGCACCCAGACAAATGCCCAACCACACCCAGCCTGCACGTCGGCTCACGGCATAAAACGGCACCAAAGGCAAGACAGCCAGCCACGACATGCGGGGCGAAAAAATACCACCCGACATGGACGAAACAAACAGCACCTCGGCCAAGGCACACAACAAACCGATGTTGACCGCTGTCTGAATGGTCATGCCACGCGCGTAGCACACCAACAAGATGAGCAAGACACCCGCAAACATCAAGGTCAACGGATAGGGATAGGACGTGACCAGCGCCAGCGCCACCATGGCAACGATCAATACCCAGACCAGCAAGAACAAATACGGCGAACGGCCTTCTTGAAAACGCTGTGGCAAATACGGTGTTGCCCAACGCATGAAGCGTTCGAACCAAGCCTGGGTCATGGCGCCTGCTCCGGGTCTAACGACGCCAGCACGGCAGACATTTTGTCGAGCAGCTGCTGTTGATCGAGTGGTTTGTTCAGCACCTCGTTCATGCCCGCAGCCAAACATTTGTCATGGTCGACGGGGTTAGCGCTGGCGGTCAAAGCCAACACCGGTAAATCACGCACAGGCGCTTCAAACGTGTGTCGCAGACTGCGCATCACATCCAGGCCATCGACGTCGGGCATCACCATGTCTAACAACATCACATCAAAGCTTGCTTCGCGCAAATGTGCCAAGGCTTCGGCGCCGCCTGTGGCTTGTGTGATTTGTGCGTGAGGAAAGCATTGCTTCAACATCAGCTTGGCCACCAACAAGTTCACCGCGTTGTCATCGACCAGCAAAATGCGCAAGGCCCGATGGGCCAAACGACGGGCCATCTCCGCCGTCGCCTGACCGTCTTGGGCCGGCACCACCTGCAAGGGCAATTGAAACCAAAACCGCGCACCTTGGCCGGACACACTGTTCACGCCAATGATGCCGCCTTGCAAACTGACCAAACGCTCACAAATCGACAGCCCCAAACCCGTGCCACCAAATTGGCGGTTGGTCTGCACATCCGCGTGCTCAAAGCGGTTGAAGATTTGTTGCTGCCGATCAGCAGCCACACCGATGCCTGTGTCTTCCACCTCAAACAAACCGTCCATCCCGACGGACTGCACGCGCACCTGGATGTGGCCTTGGGAGGTGAACTTCATGGCGTTGTCGATCAGGTTTTTCAACACCTGCATCAGGCGTTGACGGTCACCACGAATCCAGAGCTTGTCCACCGAGCGCGTGTCCAAGCGCAGCGCCAGGCCTTTGGCGCGCGCTTTGTCTTCGTACAGCGCCAGCACCGCCGCCACCGTAGGGGCCAGCGCAAAGTTTTCTTCATGCAAGGTCAAACGCCCGGCTTGGAGTTGCGAGAAATCCAAAATATCGTTGACCACTTGCAACAGCTGTTCCGTGGAGCGACGAATATGGTCCACCACCTCCACCTCTTGCGGTTGCGCTTGCAACTCGGTGCGCAAGATGCCGTTGAGCCCTAAGATGGCATTCATCGGCGTGCGTAACTCATGGCCCACCGAGGCCACAAACTCGTCATTGTGGGCCTGTGCCCGCGCGAGTGCTTGATGCGTCTCTTCGAGCGCAGCGTTGCTGCGATCAATTTCATGCACCTGCATGCGGTGCATGCGCTCCGACAGATACGCCACAAACATGGCAATGCACACCACACCAAGCTTGGCGGCCAAGGCCCAAAAGATTTCGGTATCGCGCACGTCGAGGTGGGCATCCACAGCCCCGCGCGTGGTGAGCCACAAGATCAGGCTGTTGCAACCAAGCGCCATCAGCACCCAAAACACGGCACTGCGTTTGCCCAACAGCAAGATGGCAGGCAAGGTGATCACCGTCATCCACACCATGGTGGGCGAATGGATGCCGCCGGTGTACGCCGCCCACCACGCCACATAAGCCATGGACGCCAGAAATGTGAGATGGGTGACCACCTCATACGAGCCCCCCAAACGCAGGGCGACAAAGAGCAGCAAAAAAACACCTGTCGCCAGCCAACTCACCTGCAAGTCTTGCCCAGGGGCTGGGTTGGCATAGCCGCCCAGCATGGCGGCACTGAGGGCCAGCAACAGCACAAGCGTCAACACCCAGTTGCGCCGCGACACATCCGCCCCCGCGAACAAGCCCTCGGGCATCCGCCCGTTTGTTGGCCTGCGCGGGGTGCTGTGCATGCCCTCTTACGTGCGGAGTTTCTCGATCAAGCCATTGAGCTCATCGAGTGAGCCAAATTGAATCGCCAACTCACCCATTTCTTCAATGCGGCCATGCCGTTTGACGCGTTTTTTCACCCGCACCTCCACTTGAGCGGTGAGCAAATCAGACAGCTCTTCTTCGACCCGTTTGAGGTCGCGTGATTTTTCTTTTTTCGGTTTTTGCGGCACCAAATTAAATTCCGCACCGAGCTTTTTGACCAAGCTCTCCGCTTCACGGACCGACATTTTTTTAGCACTGATTTGATTCGCTGCGGTAATTTGCGTGGCACGATCCAGCGCCAACAGCGCGCGCGCATGGCCCATGTCCAAATCGCCCGCCATCAGCATGCTTTGCACAGGGTCTGCCAAGTTGAGCAAGCGCAGCAAATTGCTAGCGGCACTGCGTGAGCGACCCACGGCTTGTGCGGCCAACTCATGTGTCAGCCCAAATTCTTTGATCAAGCGTTGCAAACCCTGCGCTTCTTCCAGCGGGTTGAGGTCTTCGCGTTGGATGTTTTCAATCAAGGCCATGGCCGCAGCGGCCTCGTTGGGCACATCACGCACCAACACCGGCACGGTGTCCAGTCCCGCCAATTTGGCAGCGCGGCTGCGGCGCTCACCGGCAATGATTTCGTATTTGCCGGCGTTGGCGCCCTCGCTCAAGCGGCGCACCAGAATCGGTTGCATGATGCCTTGCGCTTTGATGCTTTCAGCCAGCTCATACAAGGCACCCTCGTCCATGCGCGTGCGGGGCTGGTACATGCCGGGCACCATCTCGCTCAAGGGCAAGGTGTTGGGCAAGCCTTCGTTGGCCGCGGTTTGCGCCGCCACACTGTCGTTGACTTTGGGGCCCAGCAAAGCCTCCAGACCGCGACCTAAGCCTTTGGGTTTTTTAGTGACCATGGTGTTGTTTCTCTTCTTCTATCAGTAATTCATCTAGCAGCGCATGGCCTTGGGGCCAGTCGCCTAAATGGGAGTCGGCATTGATGTGGCCACAGGCGCCCATGTCCACCAAGCGCGAACCCCAGGCATGCGCCAGCGCACTGGCACGCATGAAGCTGCAATGCGGATCGTTGCGGCTGCTCACCAAGGTGCTGGGAAATGGCAAACGCGCGCGCACAATGGGACTCCAGCTGTACAACATGTATTGCATTTCGGGTCGCTCCACATCGCCAGGGGCAACCAGCAAGGCCGCCTTGACACGCTGTGTGTTGCGCGAATGCGCCGCCCAGGCGGCCACCAGCACACAACCCAAGCTGTGCGCCACCAACACGACTTGGTCGTGCGCAAGCACGGCCTGTTCCAGCTGCGCCATCCAGTCGCCACGCAGCGGCGCATCCCAGCTGTGTTGTTCCACGCGGGTGTAGCCATAACGGGTTTCCCACCGGCTTTGCCAATGCACAGGCCCGCTGTTGTGCCAGCCGGGCAAAATCAAAACTTTGGTATTCACAACGTGTTGACGCGAGCCACCATTTCTTGGGCAAATTCCACGAAAGCTTGGCTACCCTTGGCAGACGGGTCAAAGACCACGCCAGGCAAACCATAGCTGGGGGCTTCGGCCAAGCGGACGTTGCGGGGAATCACGGCATTGAACACTTTGTCGCCAAAGTGGTCCTTGAGTTGGTCGCTCACCTGTTGTTGCAAGGTGATGCGAGGATCAAACATGACGCGCAACAAGCCAATGATCTTGAGGTCTCGGTTCAGGTTGGCATGCACCTGCTTGATGGTGTTGACCAAATCGGTCAACCCCTCGAGCGCAAAGTACTCGCACTGCATGGGCACGATCACCCCATGGGCCGAACACAAACCATTCAAGGTGAGCATAGACAGTGAAGGCGGGCAATCGATCAACACAAAGTCATACTCACCGGCCACCTGGGCCAAAGCCTCTTTGAGTCGGTTTTCGCGGCGGTCCAACTCCACCATTTCCACCTCCGCACCGGCCAGGTCACGGTTGGCGCCCAGCACATCGTAGGTGGCGGCTTTGGCCCGACTGCCTTCGTCACCCCAGTTGCTGCGCACGCGCGCTTCGGCAATGCTGGCGGATTCCAGCAACACGTCGTACACCGAAAGCGTGAGTTGGCGCTTGTCAATACCCGAACCCATGGTGGCATTGCCCTGGGGGTCCAAGTCCACCATCAACACGCGCTGGCCCACGCTGGCCAAACCGGCGGCCAAGTTGACCGTGGTGGTGGTCTTGCCGACGCCACCTTTTTGGTTTGCAACGCAAAAGATTTTGGCCATGAGGTGCTTTCGTGAAAGAGAGAGAAATTATTTAGACAAAGCCAGCTTGAGGCCAAAAGCAACCAGCAACAAGCCCGCTGTTTTGTTCAGCACCGAAGTGGCCAAGGCGCTGCCGCGAACCCGCGCCGCCAAGAAATGAGCCAACAACACCAGGACCAAACCGTACCCAAACGTCAGCACCGCAATGGTGGCCGCCATGGCGGCAAAAGTCAGCAAGCCTTGGTGAACGGAGGGGTCCACAAACAAAGGAAAGAACGCCATGTAAAACACAATGGCCTTGGGGTTGAACAGCGTGATGACCATCGCCTGTCGCAAGTAATGATGCGGCTGAAGCTCCAGCACCGGCGCATCGCCCATCTTGGTGCCCAGCAACTTCGCGCCCAACCACACCAAGTACACCGCACCCAACCATTGCACCGTCACAAAAGCGGCTGGGTAGGTCGTCAACAAGGCGGAAACCCCGGCCACTGCCATCCACAACAAGGCCTGATCGCCAGCGATCACCCCCAGCGTGGCGGCCATGCCAGCGCGCACACCGCCCTTGCCCGTGGCGGTGAGCAAGGCCAAGTTACCAGGGCCAGGAATGGCTAAAAAAATGATGATGGCCACGACGAATGCGCCGTAGTCCGCGATACCGAACATGGAAATCTCTGTTTTTGAAGAGGAAGAAGTTTAACCGCGCATCCAGATGATGCAGCGCTCGGCATCCAGACCAGGCACTTGGAGCTGTTCCACGTGAAACACCTTCACATCTTGGGGCAGCACGGCCAACTCTTGGTCAGGATGTTTGCCCTTCATCGCCATCCACACACCGTGTGGCGCCAAAGCCGCTTTAGACCAAGTGGTGAAGTCGAGCAAGGAGGCGAAAGCGCGGGAACACACCACATCGTAGGGCTGGGTCAAGGTCTCGACCCGCGCGTGTAAACCTTTGAGATTGGGCAGCTTCAGCGTAGCGGCCACTTGTTGAATGAAGGCGGCTTTCTTCGCCACCGTATCCACACAGGTCACCGCCACCTCGGGGCAGGTGATGGCAATCACAATGCCGGGCAAGCCGGCGCCGGCGCCCACATCCAACAAGCTGAATCGGGTTGGCGCATCGACCTGCTTGGCTGTCTCTTGCACGGGCAGGTGCTGAGCAACAGGCAAAGCCAATTGCGCCAACTCGCGGCGCAGCGGCGCAATCACCGCCAAACTATCGAGCAGATGGTGGGTGAGCATTTCCTGCGCGTCACGCACCGCCGTGAGGTTGTAGACCTTGGTCCATTTGGCAATCAAGTCCATGTAATCCAGCAGCTTGATTTGCTGGTCATCGGTCAAGGACAAGCCCAGATCATCGAGCCCTTTTTGCAGGCCTGGCAGCAAGGGATGCATCAGACGGCCTCGGTCGAATTGCTGGCGACTGCCTCTTGGGCAAAGCCCTTGACGCGCGAGCGCTTCAAGTGAATCAGCAACAAAGAGATGGCCGCAGGTGTGATGCCCGACAAGCGCGAGGCCTGACCCAAGGTCTCGGGCCGCTGGCGGCTTAAGCGCTGACGCACCTCAAACGACAGGGCGGTGACTTGGTTGTAGTCCAAATCATCGGGCAGCTTGAGGTTTTCGTAATGGGCTGCACGCTCCACCTCGTCGCGTTGACGGTCGATGTAGCCCGAGTATTTGGCTGTAATTTCAATCTGCTCAATGATGGCGCGGCTTGTTTCACGTGAAACCTCATCCCCCACCAAGCCGTCAGCCAGCTCTTGGTTTTGGTACTTCGCCCCCTCCAAGGACATCAGCCCCTGGTAGCTCACATCGGGGCGGCGCAGCAAATCGGCCAAGTTGTATTCGCGGTCAATGGCTTTGCCCAACACGCGCTCGGCCTCGGCCGTTGTCAGGTTACGGGGGTTCACCCAAATCGATTTGAGGCGCTCTGTTTCACGTGAAACAGCGTCACGTTTGCGGTTGAAAGCTTCCCAACGGGCGTCATCGACCAGGCCCATTTGGCGTCCCAACTCGGTCAGCCGCATGTCGGCATTGTCTTCGCGCAGTTGCAAACGGAACTCGGCTCGGCTGGTGAACATGCGGTAAGGCTCGGTCACGCCCTTGG
>Ga0228699_1000249_pt1 | contig 46715 bp, 34 predicted proteins | sample McNCre217_Aug_MG_FD_178016 | JGI IMG/M metagenome (GOLD analysis project Ga0228699, IMG submission 178016) | Freshwater microbial communities from McNutts Creek, Athens, Georgia, United States - 2-17_Aug_MG | ecosystem: Environmental > Aquatic > Freshwater > Creek | place: USA: Georgia... | reverse complement strand
TGCAGGTGCGAGCCGCAGTGCTCAACCGCTTCACCCACCTGGGCACCCCGGTGACGCGGCCTGTGGCGTAACTCCGCCTGGGGTCAGGGGAAACTCGGCCTCGGCGGGGTTGTGCAACAAAGCCCCTCGCTGCGGCAACTGCTGCGAGTCGTGCCCGTCTGGGCGGTCGAACAGCGAACGGTGTTCGTCTGCGAGAACCCGAATGTCGTGGCCATCGCAGCCGATCGGCTGGGGGGTGACTGCGCGCCGCTGGTCTGCACCGACGGCATGCCGGCGGCCGCGCAACGGGTGCTGCTGAACCAGTTGCGCGATGCCGGCGCACGACTGCGCTATCACGGCGATTTTGACTGGGCTGGATTGCGCATCGCTCGGCAGGTGCTGCAGGGACATGGTGCGGAGCCCTGGCGCTTCAAGTGTGCGGACTATCTGGTCGCCGTGCAGACGCTGCTGCCGATGGCCCGCGACCATGTGCTCGGAATGGACGTGGTGGATGCACCCTGGGACGACGCGCTCGCGGCAGCGATGCGGGACACGGGCTGTGCGGTGGCCGAGGAAGCGATCATCGAGCTGTTGCTGGACGATCTGCGAGCCACCAGCGCCACATAGGTGCGCTCGACCGCTGCGCCGCTCAGGCCAACCCGGGTTCTGGATCCGTCGACGATGGCCTGACCGTTCGCAATCTGGCTGCGTCCGGCGCAAACCTTGGCGCTCAGCAGATCGATCACGCCCTCGACCCGCAGGTGATGAGGAGGCAGCCCCGCTGACGGCCGGGGGCGTGCCAGTGGGGTCCGCCATCTGATCCGGTCCGACCACCTCGTTCTGGGGCCGCCTGTTCGGCAGCGTGCAGACAATGCCTTCCGATGCCGGTCGAACACGGTGTGTTGTCAACCGCACAGACCCGGATGGTCAGCAGTTTTTGTACACCCCGCATTGAGGTAGAAAGCGGGGGGTTGACGTTAGTGTCGTTTAAGAACTTCCGTTCGAATGCGTTTATACCGGCCATTCCCCCTACCGGCCGTCGCGAGGTCATAGGTCTCCATCTATGGGATGCGCCTTTCTGCCTCCAACACCAAACTTCGGCTCAAAAGTCCATATGTTTCATAAAAATTCCTTATAAATCAATGACTTAAGAATTTGAATCTTCAGATTCATGATCCCGTACAGCAGACGCATCCTCGGTTCGCGCCAGAATTGCTCTATCGGCACCATCTCCTGGCCAACATACCTGCGAAAGGTCGCGTGCATGTCAAGCAATCACAGTGATGTAGCGCAAGCCATCCACAAAGGTTGCCAACCATGGGATGAATCTCAATCGAGAACATGCTTGTCATTCGAGATCACTCCTTGCGGAACCGCGGGCGTATTCAAACTGTGTTCATCAGTCACAGCTATTTCATCTACGCAAAGCGCTCTCAGTAGGCTGCTGTTCATGGAACTTGCGGAGCATTGGCCACTGATACAGGCAACCATCTGAGCAATAGCCTCCACTCACAAACAGTGTCAGCTCGTCAGCACAACGCCAGTCCACTTCTGATCTATCCCATGAATGGCGACCATCCCCATGTTTGGCGACCTCAAATCCCATGTTTGGCGACCTTGCTCCCATGAACGGCAACTTGAACACCCACAAGTGGCAACCTTTGATCCCATGAACGGTTACCTGAATTGTTCTAACTTATTGATTTAAAAAGGGTTTTTCATGGGTAAATGTATTAAAGGATTAAAGTGCCTATTAAAAAACAACCTCGTTGTCACTGACGAGCAAGAAAAAAATGCCCGTCTAGATAGTTCGGCTGGTTACCATTGATGTCTGACTTGGTGACCTGAAGATGGCGCGTAACAAGATCCAAACCGTTCAAGCTGAAGCTGTGGAACACAGCAGCACACCAGACGCATTCCGCAAAGCAGTGCAAGCCCTGCATAGCAAGCCGAGGGCTCCCTTGACACTACTGCAGCGCAAGTTGGGAAACGCTTGGTTGAAGCATGCAATCGAGTCACAACCTGACCAGCAAGGCTGGTGGGAACTGAGCATTCGAGAACTTGAACACACCATCGGATTCGCCTCGAACAACCGCCAATACCTGAAGGACGCTGCTGAGGCACTCATGTCCATCGTGTTCGAATGGGATGTCATGGCGTTGGCAGCCAAGCGTGTCCACTGGAAGGCGTCCGTGATGTTCCCGGAACTGGAACTGGGCAGTGATGTCCTCCGGTTTCAGATCAGTAGGCAGATGCGCGATCGGGTGCTCGACCCTGACATGTACGCGATGATCGACATGAACGTTGTGCGCCGATTCAAGCGAGCGCCTGCATTGGCAATGTGGGAGTTCTGCATACGCTTCGAGAAGCTGGGGCAGACAGCGGAAGTGGCCTGGCCGCAGTTCCGCGACATGATCCTGGGCGAGTCTGCCGACGGAAAGACCTACCAGGAGTACAAGTACTTCAAATCCAAGGTTCTTCTGCCCTCCATCAAGGAGATCAACACAGAGTCCGAGCACGAGATCGACCTGGTGGAGACCAAGATCGGGCGACGCATCGACAAGGTTCGGTTCACGGTGGTGCGCAAAATCAAGCCGGTTGATGCGGCAGTACCTCTAGAGAACTCCCTTGAACTTGATCTCTTGTCGGATCTTGAACTGGTCGGATTTTCGCGGCTGGACGGACGGCGGTTGCTGGAACGACACCGTGCTGAAGAACTTGCTCAAGCACTTGCGTTCACGCGTCATCGAATGGCTGATCCGAAGGGTGTGCCGCTGGCGCGACCCGCCGCCTACCTTCGAAGAGCGCTGACGCAGGGATACGCCAAGAGTGAAGGGGCCTTGACAACGGAGCCAGCCCCGTCGGCTGTTGAATCCGCCCCCCGGGCTGAACCCGTCCGAGAACGTGCAGCGCCGGTTGTCGAGGCGCTGCAGGAGCGTCGTGGCGAGTTGACGCCGCAGCAAATTGCCCAGGCAGTTGCGCATCTGCAGCAACTGCCTGAGGCCGAACGCCAAGCGTTGGTCAACCGCTATAACGCCGCGCAGACAGTCTCAGCATTACGAGTCACGCCCCGGGCAAACAAGGTTGTAGACCGGTCGTTTCAGCGATGGCTGGCCAACGATCTCTGGGACGCATCTTCAGTCGAAGAAGCACTCCACCACGAACAGCAGTCGCTCTCTGCTTCGCAGCAGGTCTAGGAAGTTGAATTTCATTGCCAAATTCCGAGGTTTAAGAGAAAATTTTCTGGTACCTCGAAATTCATTGGTGATGCATGACAGTTTCATTCTTGCAGGCGCAGCCGCAGCGTTTTTCCTTGGCAGATCTTGTCGAATTGGCCGATCGCGCCAATGCGACCCTGGATGGCCTGCGCGAAAAGATGCTGGAACCGCATCCGCGCAAGCGCGCGCCGGTCTACACCGGGGCACAGGTTGCCGCTCTTTGCGGCATCGATCCCAAACAGATCACCTACCTGGCCAAGCGAGGTGACCTGCCCTCGGGTTCTCACGGAGGCAATGGCAAGCGCCGCGAGTTCTCCCTGGTGGACACCAGGATCTGGGTTCACCGACTGGCCAAGATTCCGCCGCGGCCTGCCAACGCCCGAGCTGCCACGATCGCCGTGGTCAATTTCAAGGGAGGATCCACCAAGACCACCACAGCGTTCAACCTCGCACAGGGTTTGACGCTGAGAGGGCGACGGGTTCTCATCGTGGACCTTGACCCGCAAGGGTCAGCCACCACGCTGACAGGCATGTTGCCGGCCGCCGAAGTCATGGAGGAACACACGGTCGCCCCGATCACGTATCCGCCACTTTCGGAGGCCCCGAAGGACGTTCGTTACGCGGTCCAGCCAACTTATTGGGACGGGCTGGACATCATTCCAGCTGCACCGCACCTGTTCAACGCCGAGATCTTCTTGCCGATTCACTCCCGTGATCCAGACATCGCGTGGTGGAACATCCTCAATCAGGCGATCGATCCGCTGCGCGATGACTATGACGTGATCATCTTCGACACCGCGCCAGCGCTGTCCTACCTGGCCGTCAACGCCGTGATCGCGTCGGATGGTCTGCTGATGCCGCTGCCGCCAGACAACCTTGACTATGCCTCGTCCGTGGCGTTCTGGAACCTGTTGTCGGAGACGCTGGGCGCGCTCAAGAACAGCCGCGGGTTCGAGAAGGACTTTGCGTTCATGCGGGTGCTGCTGTCGCGTGTCGAGACCAAATCGATTGCGTCGTCGGTGGTCAAGGACTGGATCATTCGAACGTATGGGCAATACGTGCTGACCGTGGAAATTCCCAAGAGCCAGGCTGCGAGTGTCGGAGCGGTCCAGTTCGGAACGGTCTATGACATCGCCAAGTACGACGGCGCTGCTGCGACCTACCAGAAAATCCGCGACGCCTACGACACCTTCGTCGAGATGATCGACCAGTCGGTGGTCGCCACGGTGTGGAAGGGCAACTGATCATGGGACTCAAAGACCTGAAGTCGCGCAGCGACGATGCACTGGCTCAAATCGCGGCGCAAAAACCTGCCGTCGACAACCGACTGTTGCGGGCGACCACGGCACCCGGTGCCACGGCGTTCATGCAGCCGACCATTGATGCCCTCAATGACCGTGCGAAGAAAGCGGAGGCCCTGGCAGCCGAATACCGGTTGAAGCTGGAACAGGCGCCAATCGAATTGCCGCTGGACGTATTGGTTGAGGTGCCCCATCGTCGGCGGCGTTTGACGCCGGAACAGTTCGATGAACTCAAGGGCAACTTGGCGAACAACCCGTTGATTCATCCGATCACGGTGCAGCGTATAGCGGACGGGCGCTTCGAAATCATCTCCGGGCATAACCGTGCCGAGGTCTACCGGTCCTTGGGCAGAACGCTGGTCCCCGTGGTGGTGATGGAGCTGGACTCTGAGCATGTGGATCGATCGGCCTTCTATGCCAATTTGCTCCAGCCGTCATTGTCCGACTTCGAGAAGTACCTGGGCTTCAAGGCCGAGCGTGAACGAACCGGCCACAGCCAGAAGCAGATGGCCAAGGACGCTGGCGTGTCCGAGTCGATCATCTCCATGCTGTTTTCATTTGACCACCTGCCCGAGGATGCGTTGCTGCTGGTGGAGCGTCGGCCGGAAGTGATCGGCATGAGCTGTGTGGCGGCAATGGCGAAGCTGTGCCGAGCAGGGCGCAAGGCAGAAGTGATCGATGCTGTTGAGCAACTCGTGGAGGGGCGCCTCACACAAAAGGAAGCGATTCGCCATGCCTCCAGGAAGGTCGCCATTGCGGTTGCCCGACCAACTCCGCAGGCACCCGTGCGCGTGCGCGTGGGTCGTCTGGAGTTCTGCCAGTACCAGTCGCGTGGCACGTCGCTGCGCATCGAATTTCGCAGTGAAGAGCATCGCGTCGAGGCAGAAGCCGTGATCGCTGCGGCGCTTCAGGATCTGGCGAAACGAACCAAGGACGCCTGATGTGGGCAGTTCAAACTTTTATTACCATATAAATCAATGACTTAGGTATTTAAACGGTACTGTCAACTTGTTGAGACTTGGCCGAGAAAAGGCTGTCGACGCTGCGCCAGCCAACGTCACATGGTCGTGACGTCGAACGTCCGGGCGCCACTGGCCCAACCCCAGGCCGTAAAGGCCTGGGTGCGAGCCGCCCGCTTGGCGGCCGCATCTCGGTTGTAACGACTATGCATGAACAGGTTGGCCACCTGGACGCGGAACGCGGCCGTGCTTCTTCATGAGCTTGCGCATCAGCCGACGGGCGGCGTGTCGGTCACGCCGGCTCTGCACCAGCACGTCCAGCGTGGCGCGGTGCTGGTCGACCGCGCGCCAGCGCCAGTGCTTGTGGCCGTTGATCGTGACCACGACCTCGTCGAGGTGCCACTTGTCGCCGCACGCTGGTGCGTTCGAGCGAATGCGCCGGGCAATGGCGGCCCCGAACTTCAATGCCCAGCGTCGAACCGTCTCGCAGGTTGCCTCGATGCCCCGTGCCGCCAGCATCTCCTCGACCATGCGCAGGCTCAGCGGGAAACGGAAGTAAGCCAGACCGCGTAGCTGATGACCCCCGGAGGGAATCGGTACCCCGCGTACGAGATCGGCTTGTCTGCGGCGGTGGACGTCATGCCGCATTCTTGCGCAGGCCGACCAGCGCTCGATCGCTCCGGTCAACAAGTTGACAGTACCGGTCGGATGGTGCAACAAAGCCCTTCTCCGATACCAAGGGTTAACGATGATCAAACCGAGTTGCAATGATCATTGCAAATAACTACGCTTAGAACCCATCGTTGACAATGATCGCTGCAACGAGACAGAGCCAACCGGCTTCGACATCACTCAGGAGACCCGCATGCTGTCCAGATTGCCCCGTCCCGTCACCCGCCTGCTCGTCGTGCTGGCCGCTGTCCTGGCTGCCACGTCCGTGCATGCTGCGGGCCGCTATGTCTTCATCGGCCACTCTCCTGATTCGGACTCCTGGTGGAACACGATCAAGAACGCGCACAAGCAGGCGGCCGAGGATTTCGGCGTCACGGTCGACTTCCGCAACCCGCCCAACGGTGACGTCGCCGACCAGTCCCGCCTGATCGAGCAGGCCGCCGCGCAGAACTACGACGGCGTGATGTCGTCGATCTCCGACTACCGCGTGCTCGAAGGCGCAATCAAGCGCGTCACCGACAAGAAGATCCCGCTGATCACGATCAACTCCGGCACCCACGAGGAAAGCGAGAAGCTCGGCGCCATCATGCACGTCGGCCAGCCCGAGTACGCCGCCGGTAAGGCCGCCGGCGAGCGCGCCAGGGGCGCCGGCAAGAAGAGCTTCGTCTGCGTCAACCACTTCGCCGCCAGCAACGCATCGTGGGACCGCTGTCGCGGCTTCGCCGATGCACTGGGCGTGGACTTCAAGAAGTCCTCGATCGACTCGGGCGTCGACCCGACCACGGTCGAGTCCAAGGTCAATGCCTACCTGCGCCAGAACCCGACGACCGAGGCCGTGCTGGCCCTGGGCCCGGACTCGGCCGCGCCGACGCTGCGTGCCCTGGAGAAGGCCGGCCTGGCCGGCAAGCTCTACTTCGGCTCCTTCGACCTGTCGGACGAGATCTCGCGCGGCATCAAGTCCAACGCGATCAACTTCGCGATCGACCAGCAGCCCTACCTGCAAGGCTATCTGCCGGTTGCCGTCTTCGTCCTGATGAAGGAGATGAAGACCAACGACCTCGGCAAGATCATGGCCGCGCTGAAGACCGATCCCCGGGTGCAGAAGCGCCTGAAGGACTACAGCCTCGAGCCGATCTACGGCGCTCGCCACATCGACTCCGGCCCAGGCTTCGTGACCAAGACCAACCTGCCGATCGTCGAGAAGTACGCCGGCCAGTACCGCTGATCCATGCGGCTGCGGCGCGTCCGGTGGATGTGCCGCAGGCGTCCTGCCTCCAAGAAGTCCACAGATGAACCCCATCACGCAAGCCACGGCCGAGCCCGCCGAGATGTCCGATCGGGACGAGCGCATCCGCGAGGTTGGCTGGTTCCGTCGCCTGCTGGCACGGCCCGAGTTCGGCGCCCTTGCCGGCACGGTGCTCGTGTTCGCCATCTTCGGCGTCGCCGCCGGTGGCTCCGGCATGTTCAATTCCGAAGGTGTCGTCAACTGGCTGACCGTCGCCGGCTACCTCGGCATCCTGGCCGTCGGTGCGGCCATGCTGATGATCGCCGGCGAGTTCGACCTGTCGGTCGGCTCGATGATCGGCTTCGCCGGGATGATGCTGGCCATCCCCGTTCTGTACTGGGGCTGGCCGATCAGCGTCGCCGTGGCCTTCTGCCTGGTCGGCGCAATGGCCTTGGGTTGGGTCAACGGCTACCTGCTCGCACGCACCGGCCTGCCATCCTTCATCGTGACGCTGGCCTTCTTCTTCATCCTGCGCGGGCTGTCGTTGGCGCTGTCGATCCTGTTCACCGGCAAGACCATCATCTCGGCCAATGGCGATCTGGTGCTGCGCGCGCTGATTGCCGAGGACCCGCTGATCTCGACGCTGTTTGTCGGCCACTGCTTCACGGGGGTCTACGACGCTCTGGCGCGTGCCGGCTTCATCGCGGCCAACCAGACCGGTGCGGCGCTGGCCATTGGCATCCCGAAGGCAGTGGTGTGGTGGATCGCATTGACGGCCATCGGTGCGTTCATGCTCGGCCGCACGCAGCTTGGCAACTGGATCCTGGCCTCGGGCGGCGACGCCAATGCCGCGAAAAACGTCGGTATCCCGGTGGCCCGGGTCAAGACGGGCATGTTCATGGTCACCGCCTTCTGCGCGGCGATCTTCGCGGTCCTGCAGGTCGCCGACGCCGGTTCGGCCTCGGCCGACCGCGGCCTGCAGAAGGAGTTCGAGGCCATCATCGCCGCGGTGATCGGCGGCTGCCTGCTGACAGGCGGCTTCGGCTCGGTGATCGGTGCGGCCTTCGGTGCCGTCATCTTCGGCATGGTCCAGATCGGCATCGGTTACACCAGCATCGACAACAGCTGGTATCGCGTCTTCCTGGGCCTGATGCTGCTGATCGCGGTCATCTTCAACAACTACATCCGCCAACGCTACGCGGGTGGCCGTCATTGAACCGGATGAGACCCCGATGAGCGACCACATCCTTCAACTCGAGAACGTCAGCAAGTTCTTCGGCCCGGTCATCGCGCTCAACGGCGTGACCCTGCGTCTCCAGCGCGGCGAGGTCCATTGCCTGCTGGGCGACAACGGCGCGGGCAAGTCCACGCTGATCAAGACGCTGGCGGGCGTGCACGTGCCCGACGCCGGCCAGTACCTCTACGATGGCAAGCCGGTGCAGTTCGCCTCGCCGCGCGCCGCGCTGGACCTGGGCATCGCGACGGTCTACCAGGATCTGGCGCTGGTCTCGCTGATGAGCGTGGCACGCAACTTCTTCATGGGCCGCGAGCCCAAGAGGCGCCTGTTCGGCGTGGTGCCGGTGATGGACCACGAGGCCGCCGCGCGCATCGCCCGGCGCGAGCTGGAGGACATGGGCATCCGCGTGCGCGACCCGCACCAGATGGTCGGCACCATGTCCGGCGGCGAGCGCCAGTGCCTGGCGATTGCCCGCGCGATCCACTTCGGCGCCAACGTGCTGATCCTCGACGAGCCGACCGCCGCGCTGGGCGTCAGGCAGTCGGTCAACGTGCTGCGGCTGATCGTGCGCGCCAAGGAACGCGGCATCTCGGTCATCTTCATCACGCACAACGTCAACCATGCCTACCCGGTGGGCGACACCTTCACGCTGCTCAACCGCGGCCGCTCGATCGGCACCTACGCCAAGTCGGAGGTGGCCAAGGAGACGGTGCTGGACATGATGGCCGGAGGCACCGAGATGGCCAGCATGATGCAGGGCCTCGCCGGTGTCACCATCTGAGCCCGCCCACCCGAACGGATCCACACGCCCATGACCGCCATGACCTCGGACCCGACGCGGTCCTTCCCTCCCCCTTCACGTCACCTGCGCCTCGGCTTCGTCGGCGGTGGCCAGGGGGCCTTCATCGGTGCCGTGCATGCCAATGGCGCCCGCCTGTCCGGCCGCTGGCAGGTGGTCGCCGGCGCGCTGTCCTCGGACCCCGCACGCGCGCGCGCCTCGGGCCGCGAATGGCTGCTGGCCGATGACCGCATCTACAGCGACTACCGCGAGATGGCGCGCGCCGAGGCCGCCCGTCCCGATGGCATCGACGCGGTCGTGATCACCACGCCCAACCACCTGCACCACCCGGTCGCGGCGGCCTTCATGGACGCCGGCATCGACATCATTTCCGACAAGCCGCTGACCTCGAACCTGGCCGACGCGCTGGACCTCGCGCGACGCCAGCGCGAGACCGGCCTGGTCTTCGGCGTGACCTATGCCTACGCCGCCCACGTGATGGTCCGGCAGGCCCGCGAGATGATCCGGCGCGGCCTGATCGGCACGATCCGGCAGGTCCATGTCGAGTACTTCCAGGAATGGGCGCTGCACCTCAGCGACGCGGGCGCGGACAAGCCCTGGCGGCTCGATCCGGCCAAGGTCGGCCAGGCCTTCACGGTGGGGGACATCGGCACCCACGCCTTCCACCTGGCCAGCTTCGCCACCGGCCTGGACATCGAGCGCGTGCGCGCCGACTTCCATGTCTGCGGCGAGCCCAAGGCCCTGGAGGACAGCGCCTTCATGCACCTGCGATTCGCGGGCAACGTCCCTGGCACGTTGATGGTGTCGCAGGCGGCGGCGGGCACGCAGTGCGGCCTGAGGCTGCGCGTGCACGGCAGCCTGGGCGGGCTGGAATGGGAGCAGGAGAACCCCGAATTCCTGCGCCACACGCCCTTCGACGCGCCCACGCAGGTCATCGGCCGAGGCTATGGCGGCGGCATGCTGGAGCCGGCCGTGCGGCTGGTGCGCATGCCACGCGGCCATCCCGAGGCGCTCAGCGATGCCTGGGCCAACCTCTACACCGAGTTCGCCGTCGCCATCGAGGCGCGCCGCCTGGGCAAGACCTTGCCGGAGGGCCTGGTGAACCATCCGACGGTCCGCGAAGGCGTCCAGGGCGTGCGCTTCGTCGAAGCGGCCGTCGAGTCCAACGCCAGCGGCCAATGGGTCGATTGCCGGGTCGATTGCCGGATGGCACCCTGACGCACCGTCCGCGTCGGCCGCAGCCAAAACGCAAAGCCCCGCCAGCATCGCTGCTGGCGGGGCTTTTCTCGTGCCGGCCTCCAAGGCAGATCAGACCGTGTGCGGCTTGAGCGACTGACCACCCGCCTGCGCGCTGTCGACCACCGCGTCGACGAAGGCGACGCCCTTCAGGCCGTCGTGCACGCTGGGGATGTTCCGGCCGATGGCCGTCGGCTCGCGGCCGTCCTGGCGCGCGCGGATCGCCTCGGCGAAGCCGGCGTACAGGTTGGCGAAGGCCTCCAGATAGCCCTCCGGATGGCCGGGCGGCGTGCGGGTGCGGGCTTTGGCCGATTCCGACAGGTCGGCCGCGCCGCGCTTGATGCGCTCGGTGCGGCCGAACAGGCTGGTGAACTCCAGCTCGTTGGGCTGTTCCTGGAACCAGGTCAGCGCGCCCTTCTCGCCGAAGACGCGCAGCCGCACGCCGTTCGAGCAGCCGATCGCCACTTGCGAGGACCACAGCAGGCCGCGGGCGCCGCCCTCGTAGCGCAGCATCACGTGGGCGTTGTCGTCGAGCGCGCGGCCCGGCACGAAAGTCGCGAGGTCGGCGCTGAGCGAGTCCAGCTTCAGGCCGGTCACGAAGCCGGCGAGATGGTAGGCATGGGTGCCGATGTCGCCGATGGAGCCGCCGCGGCCGGACTTCTTCGGGTCGGTGCGCCAGGCGGCCTGGGCATTGCCCTCGTGCTCGATGGCGGTGGCCATCCACTCCAGCGGGTATTCGACCTGCACGACGCGGATCTGGCCGAGCTTGCCGGCAGCGACCATCTCGCGGGCCTCGTGCACCATCGGGTAGCCCGAGTAGGTGTAGGTCACGCCCATGAACCGGCCGGTCTGTTCGACCACCGCGCGCAGCGCCACGGCGTCTTCCAGCGTCGTCGTCAGCGGCTTCTCGCAGATGACATCGAAACCGGCTTCCAGGAAGGCCTTGGCGATCGGGAAGTGCGTGTGGTTGGGCGTGCAGATGGCGACCGCGTCGACGCGGTCCGGGCGCGCCAGCTCGGTCGCCAGCATGGCCTGGTAGTCGCCGTAGGAACGGCTGTCCTCGATGCCCAGCGAGGTGGCGAAGCGCCGGCCGCGTTCGGCGTCGATGTCGAAGGCGCCGGCCACCAGCTGGAAGCCGTTGTCCAGGCGGGCCGCGATGCGGTGGATGTTGCCGATGTAGGCGCCGTCACCGCCACCGACCATGCCCAGGCGCAGCGGCCGGGCAGAAGGAGATTGGGTCATGTCCAGGTTCCTGGTGATGGATCGATCAGGCGAGACCCAGCATCTGGCGGTTGGCGGTCTTGTCGGCGCCCGACCTGACGAAGTCGTCGAAGGCCCGGTCGGCCACGCGGATGATGTGCTCGCGGATGAAGCGGGCGCCTTCGGCGGCGCCGTCCTCGGAGTTCTTCAGGAAGCACTCCCATTCGAGCACCGCCCAGCCGTCGAAGTCGTATGTCGCCAGCTTGGAGAAGATGGCGCCGAAATCGACCTGCCCGTCGCCCAGCGAGCGGAAGCGGCCGGCGCGGTTCTTCCACGGCTGGAAGCCGCCGTAGGCGCCGGTCTTGCCGTTGGGGCGAAACTCGGCGTCCTTGACGTGGAACATCTTGATCCGCTCGTGGTAATGGTCGATGAAGGACAGGTAGTCGATCGACTGCAGCACGAAGTGGCTCGGGTCGTACAGGATGTTGCAGCGGCGGTGGTTCCCGACCCGCTCAAGGAACATCTCGAAGGTCAGACCGTCATGCACGTCTTCACAGGGGTGGACCTCGAAGCACAGATCGACGCCTTGCTCCTCGAACTGGTCGAGGATCGGCCGCCAGCGTACGGCCAGCTCGTCGAACGCCTCGTCGATCAGTCCTTCCGGCCACTGCGGATAGGGGTAGAGATAGGGCCACAGCAGCGAGCCGGTGAAGGACACGTGCCGGTCGATACCGAGCCGACGCGACGCGCGCGCGCAATAACCCATCTGTTCGACCGCCCATTGCTGACGGGCCTTGGGGTTGCCGCGCACAGCCTCGGGGGCGAAGGCCTCCATGATCTGGTCGTGTGCCGGATGGACAGCCACCAGCTGGCCAGTGATGTGCGAGGCCAGCTCGGTGATCTGCACGCCGCTCTCGTGCAGCGTGCCGATCAGCTCGTCGCAATAGGTCTGGCTTTCGGCCGCGCGCTTCAAGTCGATGAGGCGCGTGTCCCAGGTGGGAATTTGCACGCCCGCAAAACCCTTGTCGGCCGCCCAGCGGCCGATGCTGCCCAGGCTGTTGTGTGGCGGCGTATTGGTCGCGAACTGCGCCAGATAGACGCCGGGACCTTGGATGGTGCGCATGAGGGAGTCTTCTCGGTCGGATCAGGGGGGGCGAACGACGCTGTGGCATGCCCCGGGTCAGGCGCTCAGCGGAGTAGCCGGCACCGGCGGGCTGGCGTCGTAACCGCCCCAGACCGACTGGTCGAAATGGATGACCGAACCGGTCATCATGCCGCTGTCGTCGCTGGCCAGGAAACCTACGGCACGGGCCACTTCGGCCGGGTCGAGCAGGCGGCCGAACGGCTGGGCGGCGGCCACCTTCTCGAGCCAGTTGTCGTCCGCACCGTGGTACTCGCGCTGGGTACGGTCCTCGCCGTCGGAGGCCATCCAGCCGATGTCGAGCTGGTTGACGCGGATGCGGTTGCGCATCAGGGCATAGCCGCTGTTGCGGGTCAGCGTGGCAAGGGCGGCCTTGGAAGCGCAGTACGGCGCAATGAAGGGCTGGCCAGCACGCTCGGAGGTCGAGCCAATGTTGACGATGGTGCCCTGGATGCCGTCGCGGATCATCAGCTTGACGGCGTCCTGCATCAGGAAGAACGGTGCGCGCACGTTGACGGCGAACATGCGGTCGAACAGCTCCTCGGTGGTGTTCAGCAGGTTCCCGCGATCGGTCAGACCGGCTGCATTGACCAGCACGTCCACGCGACCAAAGGCCGCATCGGCAGCGGCGATCACCTGACGGCAATCGACCACCTTGCCCAGATCCGCGGCGACGAAGACCGTCTTGACATCGGTCTCGGCCTGGATGCGCTCGGCCACCGCGCGGCCCTTGTCCGCGCTGCGTCCGCAGATCACGATGCCGGCGGCACCGGCCAGCGCCAGTTGCCGCGCCACCGCGGCGCCCAGACCCTGGGTGCCACCAGTGATGACAGCTACTTTTCCGTCAATTCTGTTCATGCATTGCTCCGAGGTGATTCAGGATATTCAGAGGAAGTTCGAAAGAAGACTTGCGTGCGTCGATCAGACGCCGACGCGCTGCTTGCTGCGGATCAGCAGCTGCGCCTCGCGGGCGGCCTGCACCGACGGACGGTGGCTGACTTCGGGCACGCCGACATCCCAGTCCGCATCACCCGGCACCCAGGCGTAGGCGTCGGTGGCGATGGTCAGCACCGTGGTGCGGTCATTGCCCTGCGCCCATTCGAGCGCATCGGTCAATTCGGCCAGCGTGGTGCAGCGGCGGGCCAGTGCTCCCATGGATTCCGCGTGCTTGGCGAAGTCGACCTGGAAGGGGTCCACCACACGACAGTCCTTGAGCAGGTTGTTGAAGCCGGGCACGCCCTTGAAGGTCTGCAGCCGGCTGATGACCGCGTAGCCCGCGTTGTCGCAGACGATGACGATCATCTTGTGGCCCGACAGCACCGACGAGTAGATGTCCGAGTTCATCATCATGTAGGTGCCATCGCCCAGCATGACGATGGGTGTGCCCTTGCCGCCCATGGCCATGGCGTGGCCCCAGCCGGCGGCGATCTCGTAGCCCATGCAGCTGAAGCCGAACTCGCAGTCGAAGGTGTGCGGCTTCTTGACGCGCCAGCCCTTGGTGACCTCGCCTGGCAGACCACCGGCGGCGGTGATGAGCGTGTCGTCTGCCTTGGCGCCGCGGTTGATCACCTCGACGACCTGGGCGTAGGTCGGCACGACCGCACCGCTGCCCTTCTTGAAGTCGTCGAGCAGGGCGTCCCATTCCGAGAACAGCACACGGGCCTTGGCTGTCCAGCCGATCGGCGCGCGCCAGTCGCCCAGGCCCTGATGCATCTCGCCGACCGTCTCCAGCGCATCGCCAACGACGGCCAGCGCGCGGTGCTTGGTGGCGTCCCAGCGGGCAGTGTTCACCGAGATGAAGCGGGCGTCATGGCGGAACGAGGTCCACGAGCCGGTGGTGAAGTCCTGCAGGCGCGTGCCGATGGCCAGGATCACGTCGGCGCCGGCCGCCAGCGCGTTGGCCGAGGTTGAGCCGATGATGCCGATCGGGCCGGCATGGGCCGGGTGGTCGTGCACGACGCCACCCTTGCCAGCGATGGTCTCGACCAGCGGGATGCCACGGTCAAGCGCGAACTGGGCGACCACCTCCTCGGCCTGCGAATAGCGCACCCCACCGCCGGCGATGATCAGCGGGGCCTTGGCGGACTTCAGCAGCTCGATCGCGTCCTGCACCTTCAGGCGGTCGGCGCGCGGGCGCGGGACGGCCCAGACGGTCGGCTCGAAGAAGGCCAGTGGGTAGTCGAAGGCGACTTCCTGCGTGTCCTGGCACAGGCCGATGAAGGCCGGGCCGCAGTCGGCCGGGTCCAGCATGGCCGCCACCGCCTGTGGCAGCGACGTGATGATCTGCTCGGGCAGCGTGATGCGGTCCCAGTAGCGCGACACCGCCTTGAAGCAGTCGTTCACCGTGGTGGTCGGGTTACCGTAGTGCTCGACCTGCTGCAGCACCGGGTCCGGCAGGCGGCTGGCGAAGGTGTCGCCGGCCAGCAGCAGCACCGGCAGGCGGTTGGCATGGGCCACGCCCGCGGCGGTGACCATGTTGGCCGCACCCGGGCCGATCGAGGTGGCAGCCACCATGATCTGACGGCGGCGCTTGGCCTTGGCAAAGCCGATCGCGGCCAGCGCCATCGACTGCTCGTTCTGGCCGCGCCAGGTCGGGAACTCGTCCTTCACCGCCTCCAGAGCCTCGGACAGGCAGGTCACGTTGCCATGGCCAAAGATGGCGAAGACACCTGCGAACAACGGCACCTTCTCGCCATCGATCACGGTGTACTGGTTCTGCAGGTAGCGCACGAGGGCTTGCGCCATCGTCAGACGGATTGTGGGGGTGGCCATGGGGGTCTCCAGGATGTGAACCGCCGCTCGGTCGGGTCGTTGCCCTGACCGAATCGATTGTTGACAAGTCTATATTGCTGCAAATATCATTGCAACACTGGAGACGAAAATGCTGAAAATTGCAGTCCTGGGGTGTGGCCGGATCGGCCAGATGCACGCCCGAAACATCGCCCGACACCCCCGCGCCAAGCTGGAGAGCGTGTTCGACATCGACATCGGCGCTGCCGAGCGTATCGGGCGAGAGCTCGACGTGCCGGTCGCCACATCGATCGACGAGATTCTTGCCTCCAGCGCAGTTGATGCAATTCTCGTTGCAACATCGACCAGCACGCATGCGGATTTACTCGAACGCGCGGTCGCTGCCGGCAAGCCGGTGCTGTGCGAGAAGCCGATCGACCTGAGCCTGGCGCGCGTCAACCAGTGTGCCGCCGTGATTCGCGGCACGACGGTGCCGATCATGCTGGGCTTCGTGCGCCGCTTCGATCCGGGCCACAAGGCGACCCGCGATGCGGTGGCCCGCGGCGACATCGGCGCACTGCGCCAAGTGGTCATCAGTTCGCGTGACCCCGGCATGCCGCCGGTGGCCTACACCGAGGCATCGGGCGGCATCTTCCGCGACATGACCATCCACGACTTCGACATGGCGCGCTTCGTCCTTGGCGAGGAGCCGGTCGAGGTCATGGCCCAAGGCAGCCGCCTGGTCGAGCCGGCGCTGATGGACCGCCTGGGCGACTATGACACCGTGACCGTGGTGCTGCGCACAGCCTCGGGCAAGCAGTGCGTGATCAACAACTGCCGCCAGGCGGTCTACGGCTACGACCAGCGCGTCGAGGCGCTCGGCTCGCTGGGCATGGTGCTGTCGGACAACCGCAAGCCGCACGACAGCGTGCTGCACACCGAAACCTTCACCGGCAAGGCGGCGCCGTACCTCAACTTCTTCATTGAACGTTACGCCGAAGCGTTCTCTGCCGAGATCGACGAGTTCGTTTCGGCCGTGACCGAACAACGCGCACCGTCCGTCGGCTTCGACGACGGACGCCTGGCGCTGTTGCTGGCCGAGGCGGCGATCAGGTCCGCCGCTGAAGGCCGCGTGGTTCGTCTGTCCGAATTGGAGTGACCATGTACGACAAGTTTGGACTGTTCATCCAGGGCGAGTGGCGCCAGGCCCGGAACGGCGCCCAAGCGGCGGTGTTCAGCCCCGTGACCGAGCAATCGCTGGGCGAAGTGCCGATGGCCTCGGTCGCCGACACCGAAGAGGCCATCGCGAGCGCCGCCCGGGGTTTCCAGGCGTGGCGTTCCAGGCAGGCCTTCGAGCGTGCCGACGCGATGCATGCCATCGCCGACGAGATGACCCGGCGCCGCTCCGAGGCCGCCCGGATGATCTCGGCCGAAACCGGCAAGCCCATCGCCCAGGCGGAGCGCGAGTGGGTGCTCTCGACCGACCAGTTCCGCTGGTTCGCGGAAGAAGCGCGGCGCATCTATGGCCGGCTGATCGAGAGCCGGGTGCCCGGTGGCCGCTTCGAGGTGTCGCACGAGCCCGTCGGCATCGCCGCAGCCTTCACCGCCTGGAACTTCCCTGCCGCACTGGTTGCACGCAAGGTGGCCCCGGCACTTGCCGCAGGTTGCGCCGTCATCGTCCGGCCTTCCAGCCAGACGCCCGGCGTCGCGATGGTGATGGTGGACTGCATCCGCGCAGGCAACCTGCCACCGGGCGTGGTGAACCTCGTGGTCGGTGCGACGGCCTCGACTTATCAGCCGATCATGGCGTCGCCTGAAGTGCGCAAGGTTTCGCTGACCGGCTCGACGCGCGTCGGTCAGCAGATGATCCGCGACGCCGCCGACACCATGAAGAAGGTGTCGATGGAACTCGGCGGCAATGCGCCGCTGATCGTCTACGACGACGCCGACCTCGAACTCGCGCTGAACATGTCGGTACCCACCAAGTTCGCCAACGCCGGCCAGGTCTGCGTGACGGCGGATCGCTTCTTCGTGCACGAGTCCATCCATGATGCCTTCGTGAAGGGCTTCGTCGAACGCACGGCCGCGCTCAAGATCGGCGACGGACTGGATCCGTCGGTGCAGATGGGACCGCTCATCAATGCAGCGCGTCTTGACGAGATCCAGTCCATCGTCGACGAAGCGGTCGCGCAGGGGGCCCGTGTCGCCCACGGGGGCCGCCGACTCGACAAGCCGGCACAGGGCCATTTCTTCGCGCCGACCGTGCTGGTCGACGTCCGCGACGACATGCGGGCCTTCGCCGGAGAGAACTTCGGCCCGATCGCGGCCATCACGCGCTTCAGCACCGACGACGAAGTGCTGGCCCGTGCCAACCACTCCGACATGGGGCTGTCGGCCTACGCCTTCACCAGCAGTCCGAAGCGGGCGCGGCGCGCGGTGGCTGAACTCAAGGCGGGCATGGTCGGCATCAACAGTTTCGCGATGGCCGCCTCCGAGGCGCCTTTCGGCGGTACCAAGTACTCCGGCATGGGACGGGAAGGCGGCATCGAAGGCATCGCCGACTACCTCGACACCAAGCTGGCCCAGATCGTCTTCTAAGCGGGAGCACCAGTGATCAAGAACAAGCTCAAGACCCTGTGGGCCGAAGGCAAGCCCACGCTCAACGGCTGGCTGTCGATCGGCAACCCGTTCACCGCCGAGATCATGGCCGCGCAGGGCTACGACAGCATCTGCATCGACGTGCAGCACGGCGCGCTCGACTACAGTGCGGTGCTGCCGATGTTCCAGGCGATGCGCGCCTCGGGCGTGGTGCCGCTGGCACGCGTGCCGTGGCTGGAGCCGGGCATCGTGATGAAGGTGCTGGATGCCGGTGCCTTCGGCGTGGTCTGCCCGATGGTCAACACCGCGCAGCAGGCCGCCGAGTTCGTCAGCTATCTGCGCTATCCGCCGCTGGGCCAGCGCAGCTTCGGGCCGACCCGCGCCAGTTTCTCGGCGGGCGCCAACTACGCGGCCGAGGCCAACGGCGAGGTCCTGGCTTTCGCGATGGTGGAGACGGTCGAAGCCATGTCCAACCTCGATGCGATCGCCGCGACGCCGGGCCTGGACGGCATCTACGTCGGCCCGGCCGACCTGAGCTTCAGCCTGTCGCAGGGCCGGCTCACACCGGCCTTTGACCGCGAGGAGCCCGAGATGATCGCGGCGCTGCAGCAGATCGTCGCGGCGTGCAAGAAGCACGGCATCCGCGCTGCCCTGCACTGTGGCACGCCCGAGTACGCGGCCCGCGCGATTGCCTGGGGCTTCGACATGACCACCGTCTCGGGCGACTCTCGCCTGCTTGCCGGCGCTGCGCAATCCAGCGTGCAGCGCTTCCGCGAACTCGCCACCCAGGCCCAAGCCGCCCAAGTGGCCCCAAGCCAGACCGAACGCACCGGAGCCTACTGATGCCACATGTTCTCGTCGCCGGAAAACTCCACCCCAGTGGCCTCGCGCTGCTGAAGTCCGACCCGAGCATCACCTTCGACTATGTCGAGGAGGTCTCCGAGCCCAGCTACGCACCGCTGATCGGCAAGGCGGACGGGCTGGTGATCCGCACCCAGCCGCTGTCGGCGGCGACCGTTGCGCAGGGCGATCGCCTGAAGATCGTGTCCCGGCACGGTGTCGGCTACGACGCGGTCCACCTGCCCTCGCTGGTCGAGCGCGGCATCGTTCTGGCCGTGTGCGGTGATGTCAACTCGTCGGCGGTGGCCGAGCACAGCATGATGCTGCTGCTGGCCACGATGAAACGGGTGCTGCGCGCGGACCGGTCCGTTCGTTCAGGGCATTGGGACTGGCGCAATCTGCTGCAGGCGCAGGAAGCCATGGGCAAGAACCTGCTGATCGTCGGCTATGGCCGCAGCGGTCGGCACCTGGCGCGCATGGCCAGCGGGTTCGGCATGACCATTCGGGCCTACGACCCGTTCCTGGAAAAGATGGGCTGGCCGGAGAACGAGGTCCAGCCGATCTCGAGCTTGCATGAAGCTCTGGCCTGGGCGGATGCGGTGTCGATCCATGCCCCGAAGGACAACAAGCCCCTGCTGGGCGCCGACGAACTGGCGCAGATGAAGCCGACAGCCGTGCTGGTCAACTCCGCGCGCGGAGGCATCGTCGATGAGGCGGCCCTGGCGGCAGCCCTCGCGAGCGGCTCGATTGCCGCTGCGGGTCTCGACGTCTTCGAGGATGAGCCCCTGAAGTCCGATTCGCCGCTGATCAGCATGGACAACGTTCTGCTGACACCGCACATCGCCGGGTTGACGGAAGGCTGTGCTGAGCGCATGGCCCTGCATTCGGTGCAGAACGTGCTGGATTTCTTCGCTGGGAAGATCCAGAGGGAACGGGTCATCAACCGCGAGCAACTGGACCTGGCGAAGGCTGTCTGACCGACAGGGGGCACCGCCCTCTGTTGTCAGTTCAGGGCTGCGCAGTTCAGGGCTGCGTGACAGTGGGGATGCGTGGCGTCACGTCTTTTTGCAGCCTGGCGGCCAGCGACACGAGCAGCGCCTGCGCCAGGCACATGGGTGCGGCCAGCGAGCGCGAGAAGATGTACTCGTGCTCCGGCACCGTGAAGAGCGCATGCGCGCCTTTGGCCAGAGGCGACAGCGTCGAGTCGGTGATCGCCAGGATCGGGATGCCGCGGTTGGCCGCATCCTCGACCACGTTGACCGTCTCCCGGGCGTAGAAGCGAAACGAGACGGCGATCAGCAGATCGTCGGGTTCCATCACCTTGGCCATGTGGGTGGCCAGTCCGCCGCTGGCATCGAGCAGGACCGTGCGCTTGCCCAGCATCGTCAGGACGTAGCGCATCAGTTCGACCACCGGCGCAGACCGCAACTGGCCGATCAGGTAGACCGTCTTCGCCTGGACCATCAGCGTCACGGCGTTTTCAAGACACGCGTCCGTGACATCCACCAGCAGCTCCTGCAACGAGGCGATGTCCCTGAAGACCAGGTCGCGCAGCAAGGATTTGCGTCCCCCGTCCGCACCGGCAATCAGCTCGCTTTCCAGCGCCTTGATGCGGGCTTCGAATCCGGGGGCCGCCGTTGACAGCCGGCGCTGGAAAACCTCCTGCAGTTCCTTGAATCCCTTGAATCCGAGGGACTGCGCAAAGCGCACGAAGCTCGACGCATGGATGCCACAACTCTCACCGATCGAATTGACCGACTTGATGGCGACATCGTTCGGGTTCTGGGTGAGATAGACAGCAATGCTCTGGTACGTCTTGCTCATCGAGTCGTGCTTTTCGTGGATGACTCGAATGAGGTCCTCGTAGTCTGTGAGCGATTGGTGCTTGGACATTGAAATCTGTGTTGCCGAGTGAAGTGCCTGGAGAAATCTTGGAAAAATGATGGGGCGTAAAAACGTGATTGCGACGAACAAGTGCAGAACCGATGCCGACGCGCATGGTACTTCGTTCGGAGCTTCGTGGTCCCTTGCCTGACATTGATCGCCCAGGAGACTCCGCCGCTGCATGGTGCCCAACGCGCTGCGCTGGCTGGCATGCCTGCCGGCGAAGGAGCTGCTGGGCCAAGTCTTGATCTCCCACGTGATGCAGATCCTCAGCCGGGAAGATCTGCACCAGGTTCGTCTGACGCGCCGGGTTGGCGACATGCGACCAGCGCCTGGCAACGTGCCCGGTTTCTTCCAGCAACTCACGCGTTGTCGTGGACGACATAAACCGGCTCGATGACCTTCCCAGGTTCAACCTCGCAGCAATCTGCGGTGCATTTTCTGATTCCTGAGAAGGGCGCCACAACGGAATGGTCAGTTGTTGGCCGGTGTCAAGACAGCTGGTAGCCGGAACGAGCCAGTGCTGCGCTCAGCGCGCGATGGCCGATCCGCGCATATTCCAGCGGCGGCGCCTTCACCGGATCCTGTTCGGCCTCGACGACAAACCAGCCTTGATAGCCGATCAGGGCCAGTTGGGCCGCCACCGCGTCGAAATCGACCAGGCCATCGCCGGGCACCGTGTAGACACCCTTGAGGACCGCGTCGAGAAAGGAATCGGATTCCCAAGACAGCGTGTCCAGGACCTCTCGGCGCACGTCCTTGGCATGGACATGGACGATGCGGTCGCCGTGCTTGCGCAACACCGCCATGATGTCCGCCCCTGCAAACGTCAGGTGACCAGTGTCGAACAGCAGGTGAACCGCCGGGCCGGTCGCAGCCATCAGGCGATCGATATCGTGCTCGCTCTCGACCGCCGTGCCCATGTGATGGTGAAAAGCCAGCGGCACGCCCAACCCGGCGCAATAGTCTCCGAAGGCCGTCAGCTTGTGACCGTAGGCGACCATTTCCGCGTCGCTCAGCGTGCGGCGACGAGCCAGCGGCACATCCTGGCGGTTCTGGATCGTGCCCGCTGTCTCGCCATACACCAGACAGGCCGCGCCGAGTTCACGGAACATCTCCAGTTGGGCGCGCGCCTTGTGCTTTTCGCTTTCCAGGTCAGTATCCAGCAGCGTGCCGGAATACCACCCGGACACCAGTTTCAACTGGTGGGTCTGCAACAGGGGCGCCAGTTCGGCCGCGGTCTTCGGAAACTTTCCGCCGGTTTCCACGCCGGAAAATCCAGCCAGATGGCTTTCATGCAGACAGGTTTCCAGCGGCGTGTCACCACCAAGTTGCGGCAGATCGTCGTTGGACCAGGCGATGGGGGCAATGCCAAGTGTTGCTCTGAGGGTCATGACAGTTCGATTTCAGGAAGTTCAAGGAGGCCAAGAAGGCCAAGGCCTGCTCAAGTCAAGTGCGGGTCTTGACGCCGCTGGACCGGTTGCTGGCCACGGTGGTCAAGATGGCTGCCACAACGATGACCGCACCTGTTGAGGCCTGGACATAGAACGATGGCACCTGTGCGAGCGTCAACAGGTTGTTGATCACACCGATCAACAAGACACCCCCGACGACGCCGATGATCGTGCCCTTGCCACCACCCAGGCTGACGCCGCCGATCACCGCTGCCGCGAAGGCAGAGAAAATGATGCCCTGACCTTGGGTCGTGACTGCCGAGTCGAGTCGGCCTGTCATCAGCACCCCCGCCAACCCCGACAACAGCGCGGCAAAAATGAATGCCGACCAGATGACACGGTCTACATTGATGCCCGCCGCGCGTGCAGCCTCTTCATTGCCTCCGACTGCATACAGGGCACGGCCGTAGCGATGGTACTGAAACACCACTCCGACGATCACGGCAATCACGAGGAAAACAAACACCGAAACCGGAATGCCATAGACCGTGGCCGACCCGAGGAATGTCAGCGCCGCTCCGGGCGAGTAGATCGATCGGCCGCTTGAGACGATCAGCACGCCACCGCGCAGCAGCACCAGCAGCCCCAGCGTGGAAATGAAGGGGTTGAGCCCGACCTTCACCACCATGAATCCGTTGAACACACCGATCACGCCGGCTGTGGCGAGTGCAATCAACAGGCCTGACCAGCCTGGCAGCTCCACACCAAATCCGCCTGCTGCAGCCGGCACGAGCATGACCGCTGCCAGCATCGGTGCAAAACCGACAATTCCTTCCAGTGAAAGGTCCAGACGTCCGATCAGAACGACAAAGGTCAGCCCGATCGTCGTCAAACCCAGGACACTGACCTGTTCGAGGATATTGATCAAATTGACGGCAGTGAGGAAGCTCGGTGCGACAAATGCGCCGATGATCACGATCACCAGGAGAACCGGGTACATGGTGAAGCCATTGGCGACAAAGGCGCTGCCAAAAGCCGAAAGACGAGAGGAGCCCTGCAACTGGACAGCAGGGGTTGAAATCATGTCAGCACGGGCGTTCATGCCACACCTTCCATATGCAAGATTAAGTCTGTCAAGTCGTAGTCGTTCACCAATTCACTGACGAACTTTCCTTCGACGATGATGGCCACACGGTTCGCGAGTTGTTCGATCTCGTCTTCCTCGTCGGAAACGACGACGATACCCATCCCCCTGCGGGCGAGATCACGCAACAGCCCATAGAGTTGCTCCTTGGCACCTACATCAACACCGCGTGTCGGGCTCATCGCCACGATGACTTCCGGATTTCGACACAGTGCCCGAGCGAAGACCACCTTCTGCTGGTTTCCTCCACTCAACTGGCTCACTGGCTGTTCAAGGGAAGAAGAGATGACCCGCGTCTGCCTGGCGAGGTTGCCCACATGCGTCGATTCTTTTTCTCGCCGGATGAAACCGAAGGAGTCCGACAGCAAGTCGAGTCCGCCAAGTGAGACGTTTTCTCGGACGCCGAGCATGCCGACATACCCGCTCTCGTGCCGATCGGTCGGCACCAGACCGATGGTGGGAAGACTGCCACGCGGGCTGGTGACCTCGCCACCGGCAGGCTTCTTCTGCCCGGCAAGGATCATCGCCAGGTCCTCCTTGCCACCGCCGACAGGACCTGCCAGCGCGATGATCTCGCCGGCCCTCACCTCGAAGTCAAAGGTGGTCTCGACCTTGGCGTTCAGGCGCAGGTTGCGGGCCTTCAGCAGCACGGGGGCTGCGTGCTGCGTGTGGTCCTCGCGCAGGCTGCGTGTCGTCTCTTCGCCCATCATCAGATTGGCGATGATCTGCACATCCAGGTTGGCGACAGGCTCACGTGCCTTGACGACCTGTCCGTCCCGCATGATCGTGACGATGTCGGCCACCTCGAAGATCTCGTCCAGGTGATGCGAGATGTAGACGAAGGAAATGCCTTTCGCCTTCAGTGCCTTGACGTGCTGGAACAGGATCCTCTTTTCGGCATTGCTCAGGGCCGCCGTCGGTTCATCGAGGATCATCACCGGCACCCCCCGACTGAGCGCCTTGATGATCTCCAGGAGCTGGCGTGTCCCCGCATCCAGCGACGCTGCAAGTGCGCCAGGTGCGATGTCGATGTTCCACTCTCCGAGGAGTTCAGCTGCACGGGCCTGCATCTGTCGGTGGCTCACCATTCCAAAGCGGTTTCGAACCGACGGGCTCTCGAGGAACAAATTCTCCGCCACCGTCAGCAGGTTGAACAGACGCGGTGTCTGCTGCACATGCGCGATGTCGTTGCGTATGCTGGCTGCATAGCTCTGACCGTTCGCGGTCACCTCCGTATCGCTGATGCGGAGGTGACCGGTATCAGCGGGCGTGAACCCGCTGAGTGCGGACACCAGCGTGCTCTTGCCAGCTCCGTTGCGGCCCAGCAAGGCGTGAACTTCACCTTGCCCGACCGTGAAGTCCACGCCGCGCAGAGCGCGGGTGGACCCGAAGGTTTTGGTGATGTTTCGCATTGCCACAATGGCTTTATCGCTCGTCATGACCTTCATGCTCCATGCCGTGCTCTGCGCGGCAATCACTTGCCGACCTGGTTGCCCCAGAGGGCGTTCGAATCCACGTTGTCACTGGTGACCAGCGTGGCGTTGAGCTGGTACTGCGGGCCGACCGGCGTCTCGATCACCCGGCCGTCAGGACGCGGACCGACCTTGATCGTGCCGCCACCCTTGACCAGCTTGATCAGCTCGGCAGTCTTTGTGGCGTAGGCGCTCAGGGGCTGGGATACGGTGGCGTCCAGTGCCTTGGTGCGGATCAGCTGCAGGCCCTGTGGCGTGCCATCGATGGCGACCCGGATGACCGAGTTCGCATCACCGACCGCAGCGCCGTGGCCTGCCGCCTTGAGCTGCGCATTCACAGCCGTGGCCATCAGCTCCGAGGCCATGAAGATGCCCGTGAGGGTGGGGTTCTGCGTGAGCACGTTCTGTGCAGCATCCGCTGCCATGTCAGCCGTCCATTCGGTCGGGCGCTGGATCAGCTTGACCTTCGGGGCCTCTTTCTTCAGCGTGTCGGCGAAACCGTTCGAGCGGTCACGGCCGTTCGGGGTGTTCAGGCCGCCCTGCAACTCCAGCACGATGCACGAGTTGGCCGTCCAGCACGCCTTCTTCTTCAGGCGACGCATCATTTCTTCGGCGCCCTGGACGCCCGCGTTGATGTTGTCGGCGCGAACCGTGGCCGTGACGTTGCCGCCGGCAGGGGCATCATCGATCGAGAACACCAGTGCCTTGGCCTCATTGGCGCGCTTCACGGCCGGCACGATGCCTGCGGAGTCGATCGGCGCGAAGACGATCACGTTGGCGCCACCGGACACCAGGTTCTGCAAGGCACTCACCTGTGCGGCGATGTCGCCATTCGGATCAGGGGCACCCACCACAGTGAAACCACTGCTCTTGAAAGCATCCAGCGACATCTTGAGCATCAGCGTCTGGAAGTCGTCCTTCAGGAACTTCGGGGTGATACCGACCTTGACGTCGCTTTGGGCGTGCGCCATCGGCATCGCCATCGCCGCCACGAGCGACGCGCCAAGAGCAATCATCTTGCGATTGAATTTCATCGATGTCTCCAGTGTGGGCTTGATGGCCCGTTATCCCTTTGCAGGGGGGTTATTTCTTCAATGACTACGAGAAATCGGATATTTCCGATATGTTGACAAGACGCCGCTCATGCATGGACCGATAAGCAGCCTCGGCCAGAATCAACGCGCGCCGACCATCCTCGAAACTGGCCAGCGGTGTCGCCCCCTTCTCGACACAATCGACAAAACCGTCGATTTCTGCCATGAAGGCCTCGAGGTAACGCTCAAGGAAGAAGAACTGATAAGGTGCCGCCGCCTCGGTGCCCGTCGCCGAATAGCGACGCAGTTCGTTGGGTTTCCGGTTGTCGGAAATCAGCATTCCCGAGCTGCCCATCAGTTCGACGCGCTGGTCATATCCGTAGACAGCCGTTCGGGAATTGTTGATGTGGCACTGCTTGCCCGACGCCGTACGCAGGATGAACATGGCACTGTCAACTTCGTTCAGTTCGCGTCCGAGCACCGGATCGATCAGGGCATTGCCCAGCGCGAACACCTCAGTTGGCTCCTCGCCCAGCATGAAACGTGCGAGATCGAAGTCGTGGATGGTCATGTCGCGAAACAGACCACCAGCCGCTTCAAGGTATGCACGCGGCGGCAAGGCCGGATCGCGCGAGGTGATGACAACCTGGTGCAATTCACCGATCTCACCCGCCAGCATCGCCGCGCGTGCTGCACTGTGGCCCGGGTCGTAGCGCCGATTGAATCCAAGCTGGATCGGAATACGGGTGCCAGAGATTCGAGCGGCGCATGCGTTGACACGCGCCAGATTCAGATCGATCGGCTTTTCGCACAGAACGGCCTTGCCGGCTGCAATCGCCATTTCGATGTAATCGGCGTGGGTGGGCGTCGCAGTGGCAATCAATACTGCATCGACATCCTTCGAGCTGAAAATCTCGTCCGGATTCTGGGCCGCCTTGACACCCTGCTCAGCGGCCACGCGCTCTGCAGAAGGACGGTGCACGTCATAAACCATTGCCAAAGAAGCTCGCGGATGGCGCGCTACATTGGCAGCATGCATCTGACCGATGCGACCACATCCCAGTACAGCAATTCTCAACATTCGTTTTCTCCAAGATACCGGATTACTTGAGGCAGAGGGGCGACACAACAATGACTGATTTTGAGATCCATGACGGGTCATGAGACAGGTCGTGAAAGGAAGATGTCAAAAGTCAAGACGAAATAATCCAGTACCATATTCAAATGAATGGGGTACAAATCAATCGCATTCCGGGCTGGATGCTTCAGTTCGTTTGAGTTTGCCAGGTCCGCTGCTGCAGGCTTTCCAAGCGGGTCGGAACATTGCTTGCGTCAGTTCAGCCAGATTATCGCAATGAAAATTGCACGTCAACTCAAATTGCACACATAATTGCATAATCCGGGGTAACACCTAGGCTTTGATCACCCGGGCTCCGACTTGCAAAGCAGCAAACCTAAGGGTTAACCATGAATTTCAGAGTGTCCAAACCGCATCTCCGGTCTCTCGATGACATCGACGCCTCGGACCCGACCCCTCGGACCCGCCCCTGTCCTTCCTGCCACCAACTCAGCCAGATCAATCATCTTTGGAGATCTTGATGCACAGATACATGACTGACCGACGTACCGCTCTGGCTGGTTTGGTCGCTGCGGCACTGACCCCACTGACGGTGGCCGCGCAAGCAACCTATCCTGGCAAGCCCATCACCCTGGTGATTCCCTTTCCCCCTGGTGGGCAAACGGATGTGCTTGGTCGCCTGATCGGCGAGCGTCTCGCTCAGCGACTGGGACAGCCCGTGGTCGTCGAAAACAAGGCTGGCGTCAATGGCTCGATGGCCTCCGACGCTGTTGCGCGCGCCAAGCCCGATGGCTACACCCTGGTGATCGGTGGGCCCGGCACGCACGCCATCAACCAGCTTGTCAATCCGAATGTGAAGTACGACACCCGCAAGGACTTCACCCACATTGCCATGCTGAGCCGCGTCCCAGTTTTGATGCTGGCCTCGCCGGCACTCAAGGCGACCTCCGTCGCAGATGTCGTCTCCATATCCAAAGCCAAGCCTGCCTCCTTAAACGTGGCGCTGACAGGCATCGGTTCGTCTGGGCACATGACTACGGAACTCTTCAAACAGGCAACAGGCATTTCCTTGAATGATGTGCCGTACAAGGGGGACATGCCGGCGATGACAGATCTGATGGGCGGACAGGCGGATCTGTTGTTCGTCCCCGCGACCTCTGCGCTGCCTTTCGTGCAGGGAGGCAAGTTGCGGGCACTGGCTGTGGCCGGCACCAAGCGGCTGGCAGCCTTGCCCGAGGTGCCGACCATGGGCGAGGCAGGCCAGCCGCGCGTCATCAATTACTCCTGGGCCAGCCTGGCGGGGCCGTCGGGCATGCCGGCCGAGGTCGTGCAGAAGCTCAATCGAACATGCCTGGCCATCCTGGCCGAGCCTGAGGTGGTGGCACGACTGGCCGCGATGAGCAATGAGCCCACATCCGGTACGCCGGAACAGGCAGCCAGCTTCATCGCAGCCGAAGTCGCGCGTTGGGCCGATGTGGTGAAAGCAGGAAACATCCGCATGCCATGAACTGAGCCGCCCCGGGTTTTGAGGACATGGTGCTGGCCGCGAGGAGGATGGCGGAAGAGCAGTCTTGTGGCGACCGCCCTCTTCTCGCGCTCACGCAAGAGTGGATGCAGACAGAATCAACTGGGGAGGCGCAGGCTGTGAGGCCTGCAGAGTCGGAGGTCAGGAGGCACGGCATGTGTGCATGCCTGCAAGGCTACGTTGACCGGGGTGTCAGGCTTTGTTGTTGCACAACCCCACTGAGGCCGAGTTTCCCCTGACCCCAGACGGAGTCACGCCACAGCGCGCGGCTGCTCCGGGCCGCCTGGCCTTCCACGGCTGGGCATTCTTGCGCGTCGGAATCACCGCCTCGGCCCCTCGCCCACGCGGTTGTCCGTCACCTCGATCGCCCGGATCTCCAGCGTTCCGGCGTCGATCCCCAGGTGGACCTTGCGCCACTGCCGCCGGTACTCCGCCCCGTGATCGGCCCGATGGGGCGAAGGAGTCCGGCATTGTCAGTAAGATTTCTGCCTGCGAACACACGCGATGCGCCTGCCGATGCCCGCGCGTCTCCCTTTCCACCTCAGCGCCCTGCCTGTCATGAGCCCGCGATCCATTCCTTGTCCCACTCCCTGGGTGGCCCAGCTCCGGCCGTGCGCGTCGCCGCGGCTGCGGCTGTTCTGCCTGCCCTACGCGGGCGGGTCTGCCTCGATCTACCGGAGCTGGCGCAGCGAGTTGCCGGCCGATGTCGAGCTGTGTCCGGTGCAGCTGCCCGGCCGCGAAGGACGTTTTGCAGAACCTGCACTGGATGATCCCGAGGCGCTGCTGACAGCGTTGCACGCGGCCATCACTCCCTGGCTGGACCGGCCGTTCGTGCTGATGGGCTACAGCATGGGTGCGCTGATCGCGCACGCGCTGGCGTGCCGGTTGCAGGCGTCTGGCGGGCCGGCTCCCGAGCGGCTGGTGGTCGCTGCCTGCAGCAGCCCGGATCATCCTGCCCAGGTCGATCCCGATCGGATGCGTGACGCCGAGTTCCTCGCCCACATCCGCGGCCTCGGTGGCACCCAGGCCGCGGTGTTCGAGCACGCAGAATTGATGGAGATGCTGTTGCCGATGCTCAAGGTCGACTTCCGGCTGGTGTGGCGCTTGCGCGAAGCGGCGCGGTTCCGCCCCGAATCGCGGCTGCGCTGCCCGATCACGGCCCTGGCCGCGCAGGATGACCCGCACGCCACGCCGCCGCAGGTGGCGCGCTGGGGCGACTTCACGCAGGGCGGGCTGCACTGCACGAGCATTCCAGGCGGACATTTTGCACTTTGGCAGCAACCGCGCCTGCTGATGGACGCCACCCTGGGGGGGCTGCCGCCCGACCGGCGCGCGCCGTGACGGGATGGGCACCGTACCGCTGCACGCGTGTCCCACAATGGGGCGTGATCTGGCGGTTCCGCCGGATTGATTGGTGCCTTGCACAGCCAACTTCACCGCCTGATGCCCACGCTTCCCCATGCCCTGGCCTTGATCGATGACGATTCGGAATTTGCCGAATTCCTGTCGCAGCACCTGCGCGAACAGGGTCTCCAGGTCGATGTTTTCCCGGACAGCGAGGACCTGCTGACCACCAACGCGCCTTATGACTACGACTTCTACGTGGTGGACCTGATGCTGCCCGGGGTCGACGGAATCCAGCTGATCCGGCTGCTGCGGCGGCGCACCAACGTCGGCATCGTGGTGGTGTCCGGCAAGGTCACGCCGGACGTGTTCAAGTCGGTCATCGATGCGGGGGCCGACATGTACCTGAGCAAGCCGGCGAGCTTCGAGCAGGTGCTGCTGGTCATCCGCGCGATCCACCGCCGCACCGCCGCCACCGCCACCGCACAGCTCAACGCGGCCTGGGTGCTGGATCGACGCGCCAGCCTGCTGATCGCACCGGACATGACGCGCATCGAGCTGAGTGACGGGGACATGGCGGTCATGGCGTGCCTGTTCGAGGCACATGGCCAGCCAGTGGCCCGCGAGGTGCTGGTCCGGCGGCTGGGGCGCAACCCGAGTGACGACGACGACAACTGGCTGCATGGCACGATCTACCGGCTGCGACGCCGCATCGAGCGGGCCACGACGCTGCTGGTGCCACTGCAATCGGTGACCAAGGTCGGCTACGTGTTCCGGGCGGAGCTGCGCGTGGCCTGAAAGCCCCTGGCGCCTCACATCGCATGCCCTTGCGGAATCGTGAGCCGCAGGTGTGCACCCGGCGTGTCGGTCCGGACCGGCAGGATGTCCACGCTGCCCCGGTGCAGCTCGGCCACGCGCTGCACGATGTACAGCCCCAGCCCCAGCCCGCCCGGGAGGGTTTGCGGACCACGCACACCCCGCTCGAACACCCGTGCATGGAGACTCTCGGGGATGCCCCGGCCTTGATCGACCACCTCGAAGACGATCGCCAGCGGCTCCTCGCACTCGGTCAGTTGCAGCACCACTGGTGAATCGGCGGGCGAGTAGGCCAGCGCGTTGACCAGCAGGTTGCGCAGGGCCAGCCGCATCAGGCCCGGATCGAAGGCCGCCGTCCGCAGGCCCGGGTCATGCTCCACCCGGACGCGCGGGCGTGCCGGCGGGGCGATGTCGGCCAGGCACAGCGCGACGAGGGTCTCCAGGTCCGACTCGACAGGGGCCAGCTGGCTGTCGGCGGACAGCAGCAGCGTGGTCGCCAGCGTGTTGTCCAGGATGCTGGTGATCTGCTGGATGACGCTCTGCGCGCGGTCGAGGCGCCCGACGAGCCGGGGCGCGAGGTCGGTGGCCACCTCGGTGGCCACGGTCCGTGCGCTCTGCAAGGCCGCCGAAGCGTTGTTGAGCGGCTGGCGCACCTCATGGGCGAGCAGGTGCAGCATCTCGTCGCGCTCGCGCAACAGGGACAGCAGCCGCTCGGACTTGGCCTGGCTGGCGCGCTGGGCCTGGCTGATGCGGTCGACTTCGAGCGTCTGCACGGCCGCCTGGGCGTACACGCTTTCCAGCGTGATGCCGATGTAGGCAATGTTGCCGAATGCGGCCGTGAACACCATGACCAGCGTCAGCAGGAGCGAGTTCGTGCTGCGGTCGAGGGTGATGGACTCGCCCGTTCCGAACAGCAGGTTCCAGGCCCTGAGCGCCAGGAGCACGCCTGCACAGCCGTAGGCGATCGACATGGCATGGGCGCTGGTGCTGGCGCGCAGGCGCCCCAGCCGGCTTGACACGACGCACAGCCACAGCGTTCCGGTCAGCATCACGAGCACGACGTACAGGGCCCGATCCGTCAGGCTGCTGCGGCGCGCCATCTCGAAGCCGAGCATCAGCACGGCCAGCACAGCCAGCATCCGCGGCCACGCAACGGATTGTCCGAGATGGTGGTGCAACGCCAGCGCACGCAGCATGGTGCCTGCAAAGCCTAGCGCCACGCTGAACCGCAGCACGCTGGTGGGCAGCGGCGCCCCATGCCCCAGGGCGGCCAGGCTGATGAACAGCCCCACCGCGATGTTGCCGCTCACCCAGATGCCGAGCCGGCCGGGATCGTCCTGCCTGCGCAGGATGAACCACACCCCCAGCGGCAGCAGCACATAGAGCAGGCTCACCACGAAGCCGATGGTGCGGGAATCCAGCAAGAGGGTGGTCATCGGACAAGAAACGACAAGAAACGAAAAGTAACAACAAGATGTGACAATGAAAGTAATTGATTAGCCCTGGCTAAAATTGACATAAGTGAATAATTAACGAAATTCAAATCAGTCCGGTGCCCTTGAAGCGACTGGTCCGCTGCATCGACTGCAAACCATTTTGCCAATATCGCCACGTACATCAGAACTGATCCATGCGAACGGATGCATCGATGCCTGCTTTTGTCGCGGTGGCTGCGCCCATGGCGGGGTCGTGCCTGGACGGGCTGATCGTGCGCCGGCGGACCGGGCCGACCTGAGCGATCGCGCCGCATGCAACTGAGGCGTTTCTGGACCCAGGAATCGGGTGTGCCCAAGCGGCGCATTGTCGTGATGTCGCTGCTCACCGGGGCGTGCAACGCGCTGATGCTGGGTCTGCTCAACGTGGCGGCGGCGCAGGCCGGCAGCACATCGGGCCGCGATGGCCGCCTCTTTGCCGCCTATCTGGTGGCCTTCGAACTCTACGCCTACACCCAGCGCCGCTCGATGCTCGACGCCATGGGGGCGGTCGAGCGCACCATCGAGCGCATCCGGCTGCGCCTGACCGACAAGGTGCGCCGCGCGCCGATGCGGCTGATCGAGCAGGCCGGCGGCCTGCCCGGATTTGCCGCCCTCACCCAGGACACGCAGGTCATCGCCCAATCGGGCGCCCGGGTGGTGACGACGCTGCAGTCGGTGCTGCTGCTCGCCTTCACGATGCTGTACCTGGCATGGCTGTCGCCGCTGGCGTGCCTGGCGGTGGCCCTGGTGGTCGGGGGCTTCCTCGCCGTTCGGCAGGTGCGCACCCCGGACGTGGCCGCGGCGATGGGCCGCGCCCATGTCCAGGAAATCGCGTTCCAGCGCGCGCTGGGCGACATCGTCCAGGGCGCCAAGGAGCTGCAACTGAACCGGTGCGAGCGTGCCGGCCTGCGCGAGCATCTCGGCAAGGTCGCCGTGCAGGCGCATGCCATCAAGCTCGATGCCAACCTCGACACCCTCTTCGACCATCTGTTCGGTGGCCTGGCCTTCATGCTCTTGCTGATGGTGGTCGTGTTCCTGCTGCCAGTCTTGATGCCCGACCACAGCCACAACACCCACCAGATCGTGGTCACCGTGCTCTACATCCTGGGCCCGATCGGCACGGTCACGCAGGGTCTGGCGAGCATGTCGGCCATGGACGCCGCGGTCGGCCACCTGTATGCGCTCGAAGCCCGGCTGGACGCGGCCATCGAGCCCCACCACCGTCGCCCGGTCGAGCCGCTGCGCCAGTTCACCGAGATCCGGCTGGAGCAGGTGCGCATGCGCTATCTGGACGCGGACGACACGCCGCTGTTCACCTCCGGCCCGCACGACCTGGGCCTGCGCGCGGGCGAAACCGTCTTCCTCGTCGGCGGCAACGGGGCGGGCAAGTCCACGCTGCTCAAGCTGCTCACCGGGCTGTACCCCGCCGAGGAGGGCCGGGTGCTGCTCGACGGCGCGCCGGTCGAGCCGCACACGCTGGAGGCGTACCGCAGCCTGTTCTCGACCGTCTTCACCGACTTCCACCTCTTCGACCGCCTCTACGGTCTGCCCGCGGACGTGGACGACGCGCAGGTCAACGCCTGGATCGATCGCATGGGGCTGGCGGGCAAGACCCGCTGCGAAGCGGGCCGCTTCACGCACACGGACCTCTCGACCGGCCAGCGCAAGCGCCTGGCGTTCATCGCCGCCGTGCTCGAAGGTCGCCCGATCTGCCTGTTCGACGAACTCGCCGCCGACCAGGACCCCGCCTTTCGCCGACGCTTCTACGAGGAGCTGCTGCCCGAACTCAAGGCACAGGGGCGCACCCTGCTGATCGTCTCGCACGACGACGCTTACTTCGGTGGCGCCGATCGGCTGCTGCGGCTCGATGCGGGCCACATCGTCGCCGACGAGCGGCGCCACGAGGGAGCCTCGGCATGAACGGCCATCTGCTGGCGTTCCTGCGCCGCGAGTCCGACCAGCCGCTGCGGCCGATGCTGCTGGCCATGGTCCTGTCGGGGCTGAGCCAGGGCCTGCTGATCGCGCTGGCCAACCTGGGCGCCGAATCGACCGGGTTCACGCTGGCACGCAGCGCGATGCTGGTGCTGTACGTGGTCGCACTGGTGGTCTGGGCGGAGAGCCTGCGCCGGGCGCTCCGGGTCAGCTTCACCGCCTCCGAGCAGGCACTCGAACGCGTCAAGGTCCGCATGGCCACCCGGTTGCTGCAGGCGGACCTGACCTACATCGAGCGCCACGCCCGCAGCGGCCGCTTCACCCCGCTCAGCCAGGACACCCGGCTCATCGCCGACGCCGTCATGCAGGCGCTCTATTGCCTGCAGTCGCTCGCGCTGTTTGCCGCCAGCAGCGTGTACATGGTCTGGCAAGACCCGGTCGCCTTCGGGCTGGTGGCGCTGGTGTTCGCCCTCGCCTTGCCGACGCTCGTGCGCAACTACCAGCGCGCCACCGCGCAGACCCGCCAGTCGGCCGAGCGCGAGGGCCGCTTCTTTGCGCTGTTCGGCGACCTGGTGCGCGGCTTCAAGGAGGTCAAGCTCCACCGGGTGCGCAGCGAGGAGATCCAGACCGAACTGGCTGCACGGGCACGCCAGGCGCATGCCCCGCGTCACCAGATCAACCAGCGCACGGTCGACGACCTGCAGTTCTCCAACGGCATCTTCTACGTGCTGCTGGCGGCGCTGGTGTTCGTGCTGCCGGAGTTCTGGCCGAGCCGCAGCGACTCGGTCGAGCAGACCCTCGCGATCGTGCTGTCGCTGATGGGCCCGCTGACAGCCTTCGCCACGACGCTGCCGATGCTGGCGCGGGCGGAGGCGGCGGTCGGGGCGTTGTACGGACTGGAAGCCGAGATCGGGGCCGCCAGCCACGGCCGCCCGACCGAAGGACCCGACGCGGCGGGACGGCCGCCCGCCTCCACCCTCCCCGCCTTCGAGTGCTTGCGCCTGCACGGCGCGAGCTTCCACTACACCGACGCCGCGGGCGAGGTGACCTTCCGCTCCGGCCCGCACGAGCTGGAGATCAGCCGCGGCGAGCTGCTGTTCATCGTCGGCGGCAACGGCGCGGGCAAGTCCACGCTGCTCAAGCTGCTCACGGGGCTGTACGCACCGCTGGAGGGCGAGCTGCAGCGGGACGGCCGGGTGGTCGATGCGGCCGCGCGCGACGACTGGCGCGCGCTGTTCTCGATCGTCTTCACCGACTTCCACCTCTTCGAGCGGCTGCATGGCCTGGACGACGTCGACCCGGCCGAGGTGCAGCGCTGGCTGACCGTGATGGGGCTGGAGCGCAAGACCCGCTACGAGGACGGCCGCTTCACGCAGACGGCGCTGTCCACGGGGCAGCGCAAGCGCCTGGCCTTCATCGTCGCCGTGCTGCGCGACAAGCCGGTGTGCGTGCTCGACGAGGTCGCCGCCGACCAGGACCCCGACTTCCGCCGCCGCTTCTACCGCGAGCTGCTGCCTGCGCTGCGCGCGCGCGGCACCACCGTCATCGTCGTCTCGCACGACGACGCCTACTTCGACTGCGCCGACCGGCTCATCCGTCTCCAGGACGGCCGCATCGTCGCCTGATCCGGGCACCCGCTCGACAAGGACTGCTCTCCCATGGCCGCTTCCCAGGAATGGCTCGATGACCCGAAGGACGCCGAGGCGGCCCAGGCCACCCGGGCCGACACGCCCGGGACCCCCCTGACCCGCCGCCAGCGGCTGTCGCGCTGGCTGCACGCGCACATCCCGGCCTTCATCGTCACGAACCTGCTGCTGCTGCTGCTGGTGATCTTCCTGTGGAACCGCATCGTCGTGGTCATCCCGCCGGGCCAGGCGGGCGTGCTGTTCCGGCTGTTCTCCGGCACCGAGGTCGACCACGTCTACGGCGAGGGCCTCTACCTGATCAGCCCGCTCAACACGATGAACCAGTACGAGACGCGCAAGCAGGTCGCCCTCCACGAGTTCGAGGTGCTCACCGCCAAGGGCCTGAGCGTGAAGCTCTCGCTGGCGATCCGCTACCAGCCCGAAGTCGAGATGCTGGGCGTGCTGCACCAGCGCATCGGCCCGGACTACGCCCAGCGCGTGATCATCCCGCAGGTCGAGTCCGTCATGCGCAAGCAGCTCGGCCAGTACGTGGCCGAGGACATCTACACCAACAAGGACGGGCTGCTCACCCGCGCGATCCTGGCCGCGCTCGATGAGGTCGGACGCAACTACATCCAGGTCGAGGACATCATCATCCGCAGCATCCAGATGCCCGACAAGCTCAAGGTCGCCATCGAGGACAAGCTGACCCAGGAGGAGATGCTCAAGTCCTACGAGTTCCGCATGGAGACCGCGCGCAAGGAGGCCGAGCGGCTGACGATCGAGGCCGAGGGGCAGAAGAAGCACAACGCCATCCTGGCCGAGACGCTGACGGACAAGGTGCTGCAGCGCGAGCAGATCCAGGCGATGCGCGACCTGGCCAAGTCCCCGAACGCCAAGACGCTGATCATGGGCGGCGGTACGGCCGGTGGCGGGGCGGCCGATGGTGCTGCAGGCAACAGCAAGCTGATGATCAACGTCACGCCATGAAGAAGGTGCTCACCGCCGTGGCGCTGCTGCTGGTCGCGCTGTTCGTCTGGAGCCACTGGCCGGGCGCGGACTACGCGGCACTGGCCGATGCGCGCGACCGCCGGGCGCAGGACACCAAGGCCGACATCGTCGTCGCCGCGGTGGCCGATCCGCAGCAGTCGGACTACGTCAAGGGCATCGAGCTGGCGGTGCAGCAGCTCAACGAGCGGCCGGAGGGTCTGCTGGGCCGGCGCGTGCGCCTGCGCATCGAACAAGGCGGCACCGAGCCGGTCGCGGAGAACCGTCTCGTGCAGCGCCTCATCAGCGACGACCGGGTGGTCGCCGTGCTGGGCCACCGCGCATCGAGCCTGGCGGTGCCGGCCTCGCTGGTCTACGAGGCCGCCCGCGTGGTCTTCATGCCGCCGTTCGCCACCAAGAAGAGCCTGACCGGGCACGACTTCCAGTACACCTTCCGCATGGCCCCGAGCAGCCCGGTGATGGCCGAGCAGCTCGCCAGCCTGACGGCCCTGCTGGGCTACGGCCGGGTGGCCGTGCTGCACGCCCGCGACGACTACAGCCGCGAGCTGGCTTTCCTGTTCGAGGACTCGGCCGTGGCGCGCCGCTTGCGCGTGACGTACCGGGCATCGTTCCTGGCCACCGACGAGGACTACCGCAGCCTGGTGGCCCAGCTGCGCTCCAAGCCCTTCGACGCGGTGTTCCTGTCCGCCTCCAGTGCCTCCGGGGCCCGCATGGTGCAGCAGTTGCGCGAGCTGGGCGTGCAGGTGCCGGTCATCGGCATCGACTCGCTGAACTCGCGCGAGTTCAGGGAGGCCGTGGGCAAGGCCGGCAACCACACCATCACGCCGGTGCTCTACCGCAGCAACCAGACCGGCTGGCGCAACGCCGCCTTCGTCGAACGCTTCCGCGCCGCGCACGGCCACGAGCCGGACCACAACGCCGCGCAGGGCTACGACTCGATGTGGCTGCTGGCGCGCGCGATCGAGACCGCCAGGACCACGCGCACCTCGGCCGTGATGTCGGCGCTGCACTTCATGCCGTACTGGATCGGCGTGACCGGGCTGCACGCGTTCGACGCCCGCGGCGAGCTGCGGGCCAAGCGCTACGAGTTCCAGCAGCTGCTCGGCGGCGAGTGGCAGCCGCTGCCGGGGCTGCACCTGCGCTACCAGCTGGAGCGGGCCGAGGCCGAGGAGCGCCTGGCCGGCACGCCGCTGCCGGCCGGGTTCAGCCAGTCCTTCCGCGCCGAGGCCCCGCTCGAAGAGACGGCGGCGCTGCAGTTCGAGATGGCCCGGCGCATCCTGCCGATCGAGCGTCTGGGCGTGCTCATCGCCTCGCGCGACCCCGACACGCTGGACGAGGCCATCCAGCAACTACAGCAACTGGGCAAGTCCACGGGGGTGGCCATCGAGCACTGCGTGGTGCACGACGAGGCCCTGGAGGACGATCTGGCCAGGTGCCTGCAGACGCTGACCGCGCCGTCGCCGTCGCAGCCCCAGGCGCTGATGCTGGCCCGCTTCGACGACCTGAGCTTCGTGGACACCGCTGCGGTGGGGGCCAGGCTGCGCGCGGTGGCGCTGCCGGTGTTCGCCATCAGCGCCGCGGGCAACCGCGTCATGCCGCCGGGGCTGGCGATGTTCGTCGACGAGGTCGGGCGGCAGGACTACTTCGGCCCGGCGGTCCGGAACATCGAGCGCATGGTGCCCCGACAGGGGGTCGACGCGGTCGTGGGCGCGCTGGTCAACCTGCCCGCCGTCAAGCTGGACCTGCAGCGCCTGCTGGCACTCGGGCACCAGAGCAATCCGGCGCTGCTCAACCTCTTCGCCGAGGAGATGCCGCCGGTGAAGGCCACGTTCGCGCTGCCCAGGCAGGCGCGTCAGCCGGTGGTCGCACCGGAAGCCGCGTCCGCGTCTTCGGAGCCGGCCAGCGCCGCCAGTGCGCCCGAGGTGCCGGCCTCTGCCATGGCCCCCGCGTCCGCCCCCTCCACCCCCTGATCACCACCCCGGTCCACCGCCATGCCCGCTGCCCTGCACCCCTATGTGCTTCCCTTCCTGTACGTCCTTGGCAGTCTGCTGGTGGCCGGCTTCGGTCGCCGGCGCAAGTGGGGCTTCTGGGGCTACCTGTGGGCGTCCCTGCTGATGTCGCCCGTGCTGGGCCTGCTGTTCGTGCTCGCCGGCGACCAGCCCCCGCGCCAGCCGAAGGCGCCCAAGGCTGTGCCGGCGGCTGCAGTCAGGCCATGAGTGCGCCGGGGCGGCAGACAGGGGCGCGGGACCCGCGACACGACATCCCCAGTTCCCTCCAACCCACCCCGAAAGGACCGCGCATCCGCAAGCACACCCCCAAGCCCACCACGGCACCGGCTCTGCCCGAGCCAGGCGAGCCGGCTGAACGTCCCATTCCCTCCTCACACATCCTGGAGAACCTTCCCATGAGTCAAACCGCTGACCACAACACCATCGACGCCGAAGCCACGGTCGTCGAACCCGCCACCCCCGATCCCGTGCTGGTCACGGACGTGGTCCGCTCCGACCGGCTGCTGCTGGCCAACGACATCGTCAAGAACCATGTCATCGCGGCCACCAGCATCAGCCTGATCCCGATCCCGGGGGTCGATCTGGCCGCCATCATGGGCATCCAGATCGACATGGCGCACAGCCTGTGCAAGCTCTACGACGTGCCCTTCAAGGAGAAGCTGGTGCGTTCGCTGCTGACCTCGCTGGTCAGCAGCGCGGGCGCCGTGCTCGCCATGAGCGGTCTGGCCAGCCTGGCCAAGGCCGTGCCGGTGCTGGGCTCGATCGCCGGCGCGGCCGGCGTGTCGGCCACTTCGGCCGCCGTGACCTACGCCACCGGCAAGGTGCTGACCAAGCACTTCGAGACGGGCGGCACGATCGACACCTTCGACCCGGTCCAGTTCAAGGAACTCTTCAGGGCCAAGATCAAGGAAGGTGCCGAGGTCGTCAAGTCGGTCAAGGCCAAGCCCGCTCCGGTCGCTGCCTGATCGCGACCCGATCGCGACCCGATCGCGTGACGCCCTGAGACCCTGACCGGGCCTCGGGGTCGCCGGCACCACCGAGGCGTTCCGCACGCCGCTGCACGGTGCCGGCGCTGTGGCCGCGGTCTGTCCACCCCCTTGCTTCCGCCTGCTTCGCTGTTTTTGCTTCTGTTCCTGAGGTTCGCCATGTCCGCTCGTTCTTCGTCACGCACCGCCCTGCGCCGCATGCTTCCCCTGTCGATCGCCGCCGCCACGCTGCTGCTGGCCGGCTGCAGTGGCCCCGGTGCGCTGCGCTCGGGCTATGTCGACTACTCCCACGCCCAGGCCCAGGTCGGCAACCAGCAGACGCTGCTGAACCTGGCGCGCATCCGCAACGGCCACCCGCCCTACTTCCTGCAGATGGGCGCCATCACCGCCAGCTACAGCTTCACGCGCGGTACCAATGGCTCGATGTCGAACACCCTCAACGCCATGCCGGGCGTGCCGGAGATGTTCACCCGCGCCCTCGGCCTGAGCGGCAGCTCGACCGAAGCGCCGATGTTCAACTTCGCCCCCCTGAGCGGCCCGGGCTTCTCGGCGGTCATCATGAAGCCGATCGACCCGCGCACGTTCTCGGGTCTGGCCATGCAGGGCTTCTCGGCCACGGCGCTGGTGCGCATGCTCGCCGACGAGGTCACGCTGACCACCGCCACCGGCCAGAAGGTCGTGCTGCGCAACGGCTTCGATGCCGAGGACGCGGACAACTATGGCGACTTCCTGCGCCTGGTGGAGGCGCTGCAGACGCTGCAGTACGCCCGCGCGCTGGTCACGGGGGTCGACGCGGCCGGCACGACGCTGCGCATCACCGCCGACGACCGGGCTGGCGCGGTGCTGCAGCGCCTGGCCACGCGCGACGCGACCAAGGCCCAGTTCAAGACCCTGGGCAACCAGACACTGGGTGCCGGCTTCACCGCAGAAGTCAAGCTGCGCACCTTCGTGGGCACGCTCTACGCCATGGCCTACGACGGCGTCATGGCCGACGCGCTGCCCGAGGCCCTGCGCGAGAGCCTGCCGCAAGCCCAGCGCGACGCCGTGCTGCGCATCGAGGCTTCGTCCGACCTGATCGAGCCCGAAGCCGCCAGCATCGACTACGCCGGCCGCAAGTACCTCATCTCCGACAAGGCCGGCTCGCTGCGCTACCGCACCACCTTCCAGGGCCTGCAGTTCGTCTTCGCACAGACCGAACTCAACCCCAACCAGCTCCCCCAGGCCTCTGTCATCCAGATGCGCTGAGCGCCCGCGCGCCCAGCAGACCTCCTTTCCCAGCACGAATCGGTGAACCCATGAAAAACGCGCCAAGCCACCAACCTGACCTCCTCGCCGACACGGTGGCCGATCTGGTGGACCAGGTGGTGTGCCAGGTGCTGGGAGAGGCGCGCGCCGGTCTGTACCTGCGCCGGCGTGCGTTGCGGGAAATGGGCCTGGGCTCGCGGGAGATGGGGGAGATCCGCACGGCCCTGGCGCAGCGGCTGGGGCGGCCCCTGGATCCGCTGCTGTTCTTCCGCCACGCCACCCCCGACGCCCTGATCCGGCACCTGGCATCAGCACCGGCCACATCGTCCGGCGCGGATCGCCCTGCCGCAGCGGCGGTCGAGCCGGTCGCCATCATCGGCATGGCCTGCCGCTTTCCCGGCGGGGTCACCAGCCCGGCGGAGTTCTGGGAACTGCTGGCCAACGGTGTCGATGCGATCACCGAAGTGCCGCCAACACGCTGGGACATGCATGAACTGCACGGCGAAGGCCCCGGCCGGATCCGCTCGCGCTTCGGCGGCTTCCTGGACGGCGAGGTCGGCCGCTTCGACGCACCGTTTTTCCGCATCGCGCCGGTCGAGGCCGCCGCGATGGACCCGCAGCAGAAGCTGCTGCTGGAGACCCACTGGGAGGCGCTGGAGCACGCCGGACTCAACCCCGAGACCCTCCAGGGCAGCGCCACGGGCCTGTTCGTCGGCACCTTCTGCGACGACTTCAAGCTGATCCAGGCCCGCGAGCCCGAGATCGGTCTGTACTACGGCACGGGCACCGCCAACGCCGTGACGGCCGGCCGGCTCGCCTACTTCCTCGGCACGGCCGGCCCGGCGTTCTCGGTGGACACCGCCTGCTCGGCCTCGCTGGTGGCGGTGCACCAGGCCTGCCAGAGCCTGCACAGGGGCGAATCGGACCTGGCGCTGGCTTCGGGTGTCAACCTGCTGCTGACACCGGAGCTGAGCATCGCCTTCTCGCAGGCCAACATGCTGGCCCCGGACGGCCGCTGCAAGACCTTCGACGCGGGGGCGGACGGTTATGTGCGCAGCGACGGCTGCGGGGTGGTCGTGCTCAAGCGCCTGTCGGATGCGCAGGCCGCGGGCGACAACATCCTCGCCGTGGTCCGCGGCACCGCGATCAACCAGGACGGCGCCAGCAACGGCCTGACCGCACCGAACGGTCTGGCCCAGGAGGCGGTGATCCGCCAAGCGCTGGCCGTCGCCGGACTTGATCCGTGCGACATCGGCTACGTCGAGGCGCACGGCACCGGCACCCGGCTCGGCGACCCGATCGAGGTCCAGGCGCTGGAGGCGGTGTACGGCCAGGGCCGCAGCGCCGCGCAGCCGCTGGTGGTAGGTTCTCTGAAAACCAACATCGGCCACGCCGAGGCCGCCGCAGGCATCGCCGGGCTGATCAAGCTGGTCCTGACGCTGCAGCACGGCCACATCCCGCCGCACCTGCACCTGCGCGAGATCAACCCCTATCTGCAGGCGTCGGCGATCACGATCCCGACCGAGGGCCGGCCGTGGCCCGCGCAGGCGGACGCGCCGCCGCGCCGCGCCGCGGTGAGCGCTTTCGGATTCAGCGGCACCAATGCGCATGCCATCGTCGAAGCCGCGCCCGTGCCCCGGCCGAACCCGACTGAAGCGGCGCGAACCACGCGCACGCAGCACCTGCTGACGCTGAGCGCACAGAGCCCGGCCGCGCTGCAGGCACTGGCCGAACGCCACGCCGAGGTGCTGGCGCAGCAGCCGGACGCCGCGCTGCCGGCCATCGCCGACACGCTGCAGCAAGGCCGCGCCCACCTCGGCCACCGGCTGACGCTGGTGGCGGCGACGGCGCGCGAGGCCTGCGCGCAGTTGCAGACCTGGCTGCGCGGCGAAGAAACCCCGTCGCTGGTCACCGGCCAGCCCCCTGCCTCGGGCGCCAACCCGAAGGTCGCGTTCCTGTTCACCGGCCAGGGTTCGCAGTACCTGCGCATGGGCGGCGAGTTGTACGCCACCGAGCCGCTGTTCCGTGACCGCATCGACCGCTGTGACCGGGTGCTGCGCGAGGTGCTCGGCCGCTCGCTGGTCGAGCTGCTCTACCCGGCGCATGAGCCCGACCACCAGGACCTGCTGACGTCGCACCCGTGCGGTCAGGCGGCCAATTTCGCGCTCGAATGCGCGCTCTCGGACCTGTGGCGTTCCTGGGGCGTCGAGCCCGATCTGGTGCTCGGCCACAGCCTGGGCGACTTTGCCGCGGCCTACACCGCGGGCGTGCTGTCGCTGGAGGACGGCCTGCGGCTGGTGACCACCCGCGGCCGGCTGATGGAGGCCGCGCACGGGCGCATGCTGGCGGTGCAGGCGGGCGAGGCCGAGGTGCTGCCCTTCCTGGCGGGCCACCCGGACGTGGCGCTCGGTGTCATCAACGGGCCGCAAAGTGTGGTCATTTCGGGCGCTGCCGACGGTGTGGCGACGATCGCCGACCGGCTGACCGCGGCCGGACTCAAGACACGCTGGCTGGACATCCCGGTCGCGGCGCACTCGCCGCTGCTCGACCCGGTGCTGGACGATTTCGCTGCTGCGGTAGCCGCGGTGCCGCTGGCGCCGCCACGGCTGGCGGTGGTGTCGAGCATGACCGGCGAGCGGATCGGCGACGCACTGGCTGACCCGCAGTACTGGCGCCGCCACCTGCGCCACACCGTGCGCTTCGCCGATGGCGTGCGGACGCTGTGGCGCGAGGGCTGCAGCCTGCTGGTCGAGGTCGGCCCGCAAGGCACGCTGCTCGGCATGGCCGGGCTGGTGCTCGACGCCGAGGGCATCGCGCCGGCGCAGCGCCCGCTGATGCTGCCCAGCCTGGGCACGGGCGGCGACGACCTGCGGCAGATGCTCATCGGCCTGGGTTCGCTGCACACCCGCGGCGTGCCCGTCGACTGGCGAGCCTTTGCGGGCCACACCCGGCATACGCCGGTGGTGCTGCCGACCTACCCGTTCCAGCGGCAACCCTATCCCGTCCCGCCCGGTCGGCGACCGCAGGCCGGCCCGACCGGGACCAGCGAAGCCGCCCCGGCGTCCGCGTCGTCGCCGGTCAACGACCACCTGTACGTGCCGACCTGGGAGCGCCAGTCGCGCACCCCGGCGCTGCTGGCGCCGGCGCAGGCCGGCCGCTGGCTGCTCGTCGGCGAGGCGGGCGGTGTCGCCTCGGCGCTGGCCGGCGTGCTGCGCGAGCTGGGCGAGGCGGTCACGCTCGCGGGCGAGGTGGCACAGGCTGCGGACTGGCTGGCCCTGGTCGATGCACTGCCCGCGCGCGGCGTGGTGTTCGTGCCGGCGCTGGAGGACGGGCTGTTCGAGGACGAGGCGTCCGACGAGGCCACGCTGGAGGCGCTGCAGGCGCGGTTGCAGCACAGCCTCGGCGGCCTGCTGACGCTGGTGCAGGCGCTGTCGTCGTCGGCCGCGTCGGGGGCCTCGTCGGCGCGGCTGTGGGTGGCGACGCACTTGGCCTTGCCGGTAGACACACGCCAGCCAGTCGCGCTGCTGCAGACCCCCATGACGGGCTTCAGCCGGGTGGCCGCACTGGAGTTGGGCGCACGCTGGGGCGGTCTGGTCGATCTGGACAGCGGTGACAGCCTGGTGCAGCGCGCCCGCGCACTGGCCACCGAACTGTTGCAGCCTCGCCCTGATGGCGAAAAGGGCGAAACCGAAGTCGCCTGGCGCCAGGGTCGTCGCCATGTGGCGCGCCTGGGCCGGGCCGCGGCGCTGCCGATGCGTGACGAGCCATTGGCGCTGCGGCCGGACGGGCTTTACTGGATCACCGGCGGCCTGGGCGCGCTGGGCCTGCAGGTGGCGCGCCGGTTGGCCGCCCACGGGGCCCGCCACCTGCTGCTGACCGGCCGCCGGGGCACGGTCGATGCGCAGACCCGCGCCGTGCTCGACGCGCTGGCCGCCGACGGGGTCACGGTGCAGGTCCGCGCCGTCGATGTCGCCGACGTCACCGCGATGCGTGGCCTGATGGACGAGATCCGCGCGGGTGCGCAGACGCTGCGCGGCGTCTTCCACACCGCGGGTGTGCTGGATGACGGCGTGCTGCTGAACCAGCGCTGGGCGCGCTGCAGCGATGCACTGGCCGCGAAGGTGCAAGGCGCCTGGCTGCTGCATCGGCTGACGCAAGGGCTCGGGCTCGGGGCCGACCTTGACCTGATGGTGTATTTCTCGTCCGTGGCCGCACTGCTCGGCAATGCCGGCCAGGGCAGCTATGCGGCCGCCAATGCCTTCCTGGACGGGCTGGCGCGCTGGCGCCGCCGCCAGGGGCTACCGGCGCTGAGCATCGGCTGGGGCATCTGGGCCGACGCCGGCATGGCGATGCGCGGTGAAACGCTGTCGTTCCCGGGCGTGCGGCCGATGGCGCCGGAACTCGGGCTGGACGCGCTGGCGCGGCTGCTGCCGCACGCGGCGCGCTTTGACGGGCAGGTGGCCGTGGCATCGCTGGACTGGCCCGCGCTGGCCGAGGCGCGGCCGGCTTCGCGGCTGCATGAGAAGTTCGTCCAGCCCACCGCCGGCACTGGCGCCGACCGCGGTGCGGCGCGCACCCCGCTACGCGAGCAGCTGCAGGCACTGCCGCCCGCCCGCCGCCAGGCGCCGATGCTGGCCTGGCTGCAGCAGGTGGTCGCCGCCCAGCTCGGCATGACCGACGCGCCCGACAGCACCACCGGTTTCACCGACCTGGGCCTGGATTCGCTGATGGCGCTGAAGCTGCGCCACCGGCTCGAAGGCGAGCTGGGCTGCGCGCTGCCTAGCACGCTGGCCTTCGAGTACCGCAGCATCGGCGCGCTGGCGCCCTTCCTGCTGCAAAAGCTGCAACTCGACACTGACGGCCCGGCGGCCAACCCGGTCGCCGCAGCCACGCCCATGCCGGAGGTCGCCGCTGACGCCAAAGCGGAAGCCCACGCCGACGACGGCGCGGTCGCGGTCATCGCGATGGCCTGCCGCTTCCCCGGGGCCTCGACGCCCGAGGACTTCTGGACGCTGCTGCGCGACGGTGTGGACCGCATCGGCGAGATCCCGGCGTCGCGCTGGGACGTCGAGGCGCTGTACGACCCGCAGCGCCCCTTGCCGGGCCGCATGTACGTGCGCCAGGGCGCCTTCGTCGACGATGTCGAGCAGTTCGACCCGCTGTTCTTCGGCATCTCGCCGCGCGAGGCCGCGGGCATGGACCCGAAACACGGGCTGCTGCTGGAAACCGCCTGGGAGGTGCTGGAGCGCGCCGGCATCGCGCCGTCGCAGCTCCTCGACAGCGCCACCGGGGTGTTCATCGGCACGGGGGTGGACAACCATGGCGGCATCCACGATGTCGCCGACCTGAAAGACCTGGACACCTACGCCATCACCAGCTCCGGCCACAGCGTCGCCGCCGGTCGGCTGGCCTATGTGCTGGGGTTGCAGGGGCCGACGATGGCGATCGACACCGCGTGTTCGTCGTCGCTGGTGGCGCTGCACCTGGCCGTGCAAAGCCTGCGCGCCGGGGAATGCCAACTGGCGCTGGCGGGTGGCGCGAGCCTGATGCTGACGCCGACGATGTACGTGGCGCTGTCGCAGATGCAGGTGCTGGCGCCGGATGGCCGC
>Ga0228699_1000248_pt1 | contig 46876 bp, 32 predicted proteins | sample McNCre217_Aug_MG_FD_178016 | JGI IMG/M metagenome (GOLD analysis project Ga0228699, IMG submission 178016) | Freshwater microbial communities from McNutts Creek, Athens, Georgia, United States - 2-17_Aug_MG | ecosystem: Environmental > Aquatic > Freshwater > Creek | place: USA: Georgia... | reverse complement strand
GGCTGCGCCACAACAATTTCCGCTGGGTGTGCAAGCCGCACTCAGCGTGGCCATCGTCACGGCCTTTGGCCCGCTGGTTTACCGCGTGGCTTACCAGTCGCTGGAAGCGGCCACGCCGCTGGTGCTGTTGATCGTGTCGGTCGGTGTGCATTTCGCCATGACCGGCTTGGGCCTGCTGTTTTTTGGCGCGGAAGGTTTTCGCAACCCACCGTTTTGGGACGCGCGCTTCAACGTCGGACCCTTGGCCTTGTCCGGCCAGACCGTGATCACCTTTGGGGTATCCCTCGCATTGATCGTGTTGCTGTGGCTGTATTTCGAACGCTCGCTGCGTGGTAAAGCCTTGCGCGCCACCGCGGTCAACCGCACGGGTGCTCGCTTGATGGGCATCTCCAGCCACACCTCGGGGCAGTTGACCTTTTTGCTGGCGGCCTTCATCGGCGCTTTGTCGGGTCTGTTGATCGGCCCTACCACCACGGTGTTTTATGACTCGGGCTTTTTGATTGGCCTCAAAGGTTTTGTGGCGGCGGTGGTGGCAGGTTTGTCCAGCTATCCCGGTGCCTTGATCGGCGCCTTGTTTGTCGGCATCGTCGAAGCCTTTGGTGCCTTCTGGGCCAGTGCGTTCAAAGAGGTGATTGTGTTCACCTTGATCTTGCCCATCCTTCTGGTGCGCTCGCTGCGCAGCGGCCATTCGGACGAGGAACACTGACATGTTCAAGAAACAAAATATCGCCTTGTGGCTGCTCAGCGCTGCCGTGCCCCTGATCGCCGTGCTGCCGCTGCCTGATTTTTGGATTGCCCAACTCAACTACATCGGCCTGTACAGCTTGGTCTGTTTGGGGCTGGTGCTGCTGACCGGCGTGGGTGGGCTGACCTCGTTCGGTCAAGCCGCGTTTGTGGGCATTGGGGCTTACACCACAGCTTGGCTCACACTCAACACCGGCATGTCGCCTTGGCTGACCTTGTTTGTCGGCTTGGCCTTCACTGCGGTCAGCGCACTGATCGTGGGCATGATTACCTTGCGCATGTCGGGCCACTACCTGCCACTGGCCACCATCGCCTGGGGCTTGTCGCTGTATTACCTGATGGGCAACTTGGATGCCTTGGGCAAATACGACGGTTTGCTGGGCCTGAAAAGTTTGTCCATCCCAGGCTTGAACGGCGACATCGACATTGGCCAGGGTCGCCTGTTCTTTGTGCTGACCTGGGCCATCTTGCTGGCCGGGGCCATCGCCTTGCTCAACTTGCTGGACTCGCGTCCGGGCCGCGCCATCCGTTCGCTCAAGGGCGGCACGCAAATGGCCGAGGCGATGGGCATCAGCACCTTCCGCTACAAGGTCACCATCTTCGTGATCGCAGCCTTGTTCGCCTCGGTGGCGGGCTGGCTGTTGGCGCACTTTCAACGCACCGTCAACCCCTCGGCCTTTGGCCTGAAGATGGGCATCGAGTACCTGTTCATGACGGTGGTCGGCGGTGTGGGTTATGTCTGGGGTGCCATCGTAGGTGCGGGCCTCATCAAGCTGCTCGACGACCAGCTGCAAGTACTGCTGCCCGCCCTGATCGGCACCAGCGGCAGCTACGAAGTGATTGTGTTCGGCATTGCCCTGGTGCTGGTGCTCAAGTACCTGCCCGATGGCCTGTGGTCGGTGGTGGCGCGCAAGCTGCCGCGCCCACCGCGTGCGGTGGACTGGCAAAACGCCGAGGCCCTGCCCGAGCGCCGCAAGCCCCAACACGGCGAGCGTGTGTTGTCGGTGCAGGCCATCCGCAAACAGTTTGGCGGTTTGGTGGCGGTGAATGACATCAGCTTCAACATCGAAGCTGGCCAGATCGTTGGCCTGATCGGCCCCAACGGTGCAGGCAAATCCACCACCTTCAACCTGATCACCGGCGTGCTGAGCAAAACCAGCGGCCAGGTCAACTTCTGTGGCGAAGACATTGGTCACTTGTCCTCGCGCGAAATTTCACGCAAAGGCATGGCCCGCACCTTCCAGCACGTCAAAATGATTCCTGACATGACGGTGCTCGAAAACGTGGCGCTCGGTGCTTACATGCGGGGCAGCAGCGGCGTGCTCTCGTCCATGCTGCGCACCAACCAAGCCGAAGAGCAACGCATGATGAAAGAAGCCCAGCGCCAGCTGGAGCGCATCGGCATGGACGCTTACCTGCACGAGCAGGCGGGCAACCTGGCCATGGGGCCGCAACGCCTGATGGAAATCGCCCGCGCCCTGTGCTGCGACCCGGCCTTGCTGCTGCTGGACGAACCTGCTGCTGGCCTGCGCCACAAGGAAAAGCAAGGCCTGGCCCAGGTGCTGCGCCAGCTGCAAGCCGAAGGCATGAGCATCTTGCTGGTCGAGCACGACATAGACCTGGTGATGGACGTGTGCGACCACCTGGTGGTGATGGAGTTCGGCACGCTGCTGACCCAAGGCACCCCTGCTGAAATCCAAGCCAGCCCCGCCGTGCGTGCGGCTTACCTCGGAACGGAACACTGACATGTCGACTCCCCTCCTCCAAGTCACCGACCTGCGTGCAGGCTACGGCAAAGCCGAAGTGCTGCACGGCCTAAGCTTGCAAGCCGACAAGGGCAGCGTGATCACCGTGATCGGCCCCAACGGCGCGGGCAAGTCCACCTTTTTGAACAGCCTGATGGGCATCTTGCCTGCCAAGGGCCAGATCGAGTTCGATGGCCAGTCGATCACCGACCTGACGCTGGAAGAACGCGTCATGCACGGCATCTCGCTGGTGCCCGAAAAGCGCGAACTGTTTGGCACCATGAGCGTGGAAGACAACCTGGTGCTGGGCGGCTACCGCCAGATGCGCCTGGGCAACGCGCAGTGGCGCGCCCGCTTGGATGATGTGTTCGACCTGTTTCCTCGCCTCAAAGAGCGCCGCCTGCAAGAAGCGGGCACGCTCTCGGGGGGTGAACGCCAGATGCTGGCCGTGGGCCGCTCGCTGATGTCGCGCCCGTCCCTCCTGATGCTCGACGAACCCAGCCTGGGCCTGGCCCCACTGATCGTGAAGGAAATTTTCACCATCATCGAAACCCTGCGCCAAACCGGCGTAACCATTGTGCTGGTGGAGCAAAACGCCCGCGCCGCACTGGCCGTGGCCGACGAAGGTTATGTGCTGGAGATGGGTGAAATTGGCCTGCACGGCAAAGCCACCGACCTGGCCCAGGACTCCCGCGTGATCGACACCTACCTGGGTGCCGCCAAAAAGTAATTTCAGGACTGAGCATGAATGCCTACCAACCCCGTACCGAAGACATGCAGTTTGTGTTGTCGCGTGTTTTGAATGCCCCCGCCCAATTGCAAGCCCTGCCCGCCTTTGCCGAGGTAGACCCGGACCTGATGCAACAGGTGCTCGATGAAGCGGGCAAGTTCGTCGGTGAAGTGGTCGCCCCGCTCAACCGCGATGGCGACGAAATCGGCGCGCAGTGGAAAGACGGCGCGGTCACCATGCCGCCTGGCTTCAAGGATGCCTACCAGTCGTTCTGGCAAGCCGGCTGGCCTGCCTTGTCGGCCAGCACCGAAGACGGTGGCCAGGGCCTGCCCAGCGTGCTCGAAGCCATGCTGTACGAAATGCTGTCGGCCGCCAACCACGGCTGGACCATGGCCCCCGGCATCTTGCACGGTGCTTATGAATGCGTGAAGCACCACGCCAGCGACGAACTCAAAGCCCAGTATCTGGAAAAACTCGCCACCGGTGAGTGGCTGTCCACCATGTGCTTGACCGAGCCGCATGCGGGCTCCGACCTGGGTCTGGCCCGAACCAAAGCGGTGCCCCTGCCCGATGGAACGTACGCGGTCAGCGGCACCAAAATTTTCATCTCCAGTGGCGAGCACGACCTGACCGAGAACATCGTGCATCTGGTGCTGGCCCGCTTGCCCGATGCGCCCCCTGGCCCCAAAGGCCTGTCGCTGTTCCTGGTCCCCAAGTTCTACCCCGACGGTGCCCGCAGCCGCGTGCACTGCGACCGCATCGAAGAAAAAATGGGCCTGCACGGCAGCCCCACCTGCGTGATGCGTTTTGACGAGGCCGTCTGCCAGATCGTGGGTGAGCCCGGCAAGGGCTTGAACGCCATGTTCCTCATGATGAACTCGGCCCGCTTGCATGTGGCCCTGCAAGGCATTGGCCTGCTGGACGCCGCCTGGCAAAAAGCCGATGCCTACGCGCAAGAGCGCCGCCAGATGCGTGCGCCGGGCAAGGGCAAGAGCGCAGGCGAAGCCGACCTGATTGGCGAGCACCCCGCGATGCGCCGCATTTTGGACACGCAGCGCGCCTGGGTCGACGCCGGTCGCGTGCTGGCCTACCGCACCGCGCTTGAGCTCGATCTGATCAAGCACAGCACTGATGCTGCCACGCAAGCCGCTGCGCAGCGCTGGTGTGCGCTGGTCACGCCGGTCATGAAATCGGTCTTCACCCACCAGGCTTTTCATGGCGGTAGCGACTGCCTGCAGGTCTTTGGCGGCCACGGCTATGTGCGCGAGTGGGGCATTGAGCAAATCGTGCGCGACGCCCGCGTGGCCATGATTTACGAAGGCACCAACGAAATCCAGGCGATTGACCTGCTGGTGCGCAAGGTGCTGGCCGATGGTGGCACTGGCATGAACGCCCTGCTCGACAACATCGCAGCCGATTTACCTGCCAATGCCAAAGCCAGCAAGGCCCACACACCGGCCCAAGCCCGCATTCAAACGCTGCGCGCCGTGACCGAGCAGATCGTCAAAGCCGCCCCACAAGACGCGGCGCTGGCCTTCCGTGTGGCCGACGACTACCTGCGCGCCGTGGCCCTGGTGCTGATGGACTGGGCTTGGTTGCGCATTGAAGCTGGGCTAGACGACAGCGTGCCCAACGTCGAGGCCCGCTGGCGCACTCCGGCCAAAGCCTTGCGCAGCTGGGTGTTGCCCGAATTCCAGATGCGCACGTTCATCATCGTGCAGCAATGCATGGCAGTGACCGCCTGAGCACCACCCCATGCCATCAGCCCGCCCCGTGACAGCACCCCCTGCACCTAAGCGCGCGCGCAAACCTACGCCGCGCGCACAACCGGCCAGCTCACGCGTAAAAGCAGTGGCAGTGCCCTCAGACACCACCGCGGTGGACCATGTAGACACCAGCTATTTGCAAACCCTGATGGGCTACAACGCCCGTCGGGCGGCGCTGAGCATCATTGAGTTGTTTTTGGAGCGGCTAGCCCCCTATGGTCTCAAGCCGGTGGATTTTTCGGTCATGTCTACCATTTGCCACAACCCAGGCGTGACCTCGCGCCAGTTGTGTGCGACGTTGAATTTGCTGCCGCCCAACTTGGTGGGCCTGATCCAGTCCCTCGAAGCGCGTGGCCTGATTGAGCGCAAACCCCATCCGCACGATGGCCGGGCGGTGGGACTACACCCCACCGCTCAGGGGCAAGCGCTGATGGTGCAGGCCGAACAGACAGCGGCCGACTTGGAGCTCGAAAAAACCGCCCGCCTCACGCCCGCGCAACGCAAAACGCTGCTGGACTTGCTGCAAAAAATTTACCTTTGAGGCTGGACCGGGCAGGCGCAGCCATGGCCGAGGCCCCAAGCGCTGCTGCGCTGCTGGCATAATTTTGGGTTTCGCCCATTCGCTGAAGCCGCACTGACCGTGCTTCAGACCTTCACAGAAAGTCCCACCATGAACACCACCCCTTCCGGCCTGCAATACATCGACCACGTCGTGGGTGAAGGCGCCACCGCCGCTGCCGGTCAACACGTGACCGTGCACTACACCGGCTGGTTGTACAAAGACGGCGAACAAGGCGCCAAGTTCGATTCCAGCCGCGATCGCAACGATCCGTTTGATTTCCCCCTGGGCGCTGGCATGGTCATCAAAGGCTGGGACGAAGGCGTGCAAGGCATGCAAATCGGCGGCCAACGCACCCTGATCATCCCGCCCGAGCTGGGCTATGGTGCACGCGGCGCCGGCGGCGTGATTCCCCCCAACGCAACCTTGAAGTTCGACGTCGAGTTGCTGGGCGTCGAATAAGCCAAGGCACATCGCCATGGTCAGTCGCCACGGGCGGCCTGATCCAGCGGGGCTTGCGCCCCGCTTCTTTTTTTGCAAAGCCCCTCTTGAAAAAGGGGTGAACAGCCCCCAGCTTTGCTGAATCTCCTTCAAACAAGCCTCTTCAAGCATGTCAGACCCCACACCACAACCCGACACCGCCGCCCATTTGGCAGCCCACATGGCAGCACAAGACACCGCCCCTGCTGCGGCCAACGAAGCGCCCGCCACGCCACTCGACCCTTTGGCCGCAGCCCAAGCCGAAGTAGCCGCCTTGCAAGCCAAAGTGGCTGAGTTGCAAGACCAGTATGTGCGCGGCCAAGCCGAGGTGCAAAACGCGCGTCGCCGTGCCGACGACGAGGTGTCCAAAGCCCGCAAATTTGCGCTCGAGAGCTTTGCCGACAGCTTGTTGCCTGTGCTCGACAGCCTGGAAGCAGGCCTGGCCGTGCAAACCGCTACGCCCGAACAAATCCGCGAAGGCGCGGAAGCCACGCTGCGCCAGCTCAAAAGCGCCTTAGAGCGCAACAAAGTGATCGCCATTGACCCTGCGGCAGGCGCCAAATTTGACCCCGCCCAACACCAAGCCATCAGCGTGGTCCCCGCCGATCAAGAGGCCAACACTGTGGTGACCGTACTGCAAAAGGGTTACCTGATTGCTGAGCGCGTGCTGCGCCCCGCACTGGTCACCGTGGCAGCGCCGAAATAAACACCTGAAACCAAACACTTGAAAACGGCAGGGTTATCCACATCTACCGTTCATCTGAATTTTTAAAAATCACTGGAGTAAGAACATGGGAAAAATCATCGGTATTGACTTGGGCACCACCAACTCGTGCGTGGCCATCATGGAGGGCAACACCACCAAGGTGATCGAGAACGCCGAGGGCGCGCGCACCACACCATCGATCATTGCGTACCAAGAAGACGGCGAAATCCTGGTCGGCGCATCGGCCAAGCGCCAAGCGGTGACCAACCCACGCAACACCTTGTACGCGGTCAAGCGTTTGATCGGTCGCAAGTTCAGCGAAAAAGAAGTTCAAAAAGACATCGACTTGATGCCCTACACCATTGCCAAAGCCGACAACGGCGACGCATGGGTGGAAGTGCGCGGCAACAAGTTGGCTCCTCCTCAAATCAGCGCTGAAATTCTGCGCAAGATGAAGAAAACCGCCGAAGACTACCTCGGCGAAGAAGTGACCGAAGCCGTCATCACGGTGCCCGCTTACTTCAACGACGCCCAACGTCAAGCCACCAAAGATGCAGGCCGCATCGCAGGCTTGGACGTCAAGCGCATCATCAACGAACCGACCGCTGCCGCTTTGGCTTTCGGTTTGGACAAAACCGAAAAAGGCGACCGCAAGATTGCCGTGTACGACTTGGGTGGCGGCACGTTTGACGTGTCGATCATCGAAATCGCCGACGTCGATGGCGAGAAGCAATTCGAAGTGTTGTCCACCAACGGCGACACCTTCTTGGGCGGCGAAGACTTCGACCAACGCATCATCGACTTCATCATTGCCGAGTTCAAGAAAGAATCTGGCGTTGATTTGTCCAAAGACGTGTTGGCCTTGCAACGCCTCAAAGAAGCCGCTGAAAAAGCCAAGATCGAGTTGTCCAGCTCAGCCGCGACCGACATCAACTTGCCTTACATCACGGCGGACGCCACAGGTCCTAAGCACTTGAACATCAAGCTCAACCGTGCCAAGTTGGAACAACTGGTGGACGAGTTGATCGAGCGCACCATCGCCCCTTGCCGCACTGCCATCAAAGACGCGGGCGTGTCGGTGGGCGACATTGACGACGTGATCTTGGTCGGCGGTATGAGCCGCATGCCCAAGGTGCAAGACAAGGTCAAGGAGTTCTTCGGCAAAGAGCCACGTCGTGACGTGAACCCTGACGAAGCCGTGGCCGTGGGCGCTGCGATTCAAGGTCAAGTGCTGTCGGGTGACCGCACCGACGTGTTGTTGCTCGACGTGACACCGTTGTCTTTGGGCATCGAAACCCTGGGCGGCGTGATGACCAAGATGATCGCCAAGAACACGACCATCCCAACCAAGTTTGCACAAACCTTCTCGACTGCGGAAGACAACCAACCTGCCGTGACCATCAAGGTCTACCAAGGCGAGCGCGAAATGGCGTCTGGCAACAAGAGCTTGGGTGAGTTCAACCTCGAGGGCATTGCACCTGCCGCACGTGGCACACCACAAATTGAAGTGTCGTTTGACATTGACGCCAACGGCATCTTGCACGTGGGTGCCAAAGACAAAGCCACCGGCAAAGAAAACAAGATCACGATCAAGGCCAACTCTGGCTTGAGCGAAGACGAGATTCAACAAATGGTGAAAGACGCCGAGTTGAATGCCGCCGAAGACAAGAAGAAGCTCGAGATCGTGCAATCGCGCAACCAGGCTGACGCCGCTGTGCACAGCGTGAAGAAGAGCTTGGGCGAGCACGGTGACAAGCTCGACGCTGGCGAAAAAGAAGCCATCGAAGCAGCCATCAAGGAAGTGGAAGAAGCCTTGAAGGGCGAAGACAAAGCCGCCATCGATGCCAAGACCGAAGCCTTGATGACAGCCTCGCAAAAGCTGGGTGAAAAAGTCTATGCCGACATGCAAGCGGCCCAAGCCGCAGGCGGTGCAGCACCTCACGCCGAAGCCAAACCCGCCGACGACAACGTGGTCGACGCTGAAGTGAAAGAAGTTAAAAAAGGCTAAGCCCTTTTCCAACCTTCTGAGACGACCTCGCCGCGTTTCGCCTGAAAAGGTGAACACGCGGCGAAGTCTTGATCAAGCCCCACAAAACACGGCCCTGCCCACACCATGTCCAAACGCGATTTTTATGAAGTTCTCGGCCTCTCCAAAGGCGCGAGCGAGGACGAGATCAAAAAGGCTTATCGCAAACTCGCGATGAAGTACCACCCCGACCGCAACCAAGGCGACAAAGCCAAGGAAGCCGAGGCGCAGTTCAAAGAAGTCAAAGAAGCCTACGAAATGTTGTCGGATGCTGAAAAACGCGCCGCCTACGATCAGTACGGCCATGCGGGTGTGGACCCCAATATGCGCGGAGGCCCTGGTGGCTTTGGCGGTGCAGGTTTTGGCGAAGCGTTTGGCGATATTTTTGGTGACATCTTTGGCCAAGCCCGTCGTGGCGCAGGGGGCCGCCAGGTCTACCGTGGCAACGACTTGAGCTACGCCATGGAGATCACGCTGGAAGAAGCGGCCAACGGCAAAGACGCCGAGTTGCGTATTCCAGGCTGGGACGAGTGCGACACCTGCCACGGCTCAGGCGCCAAACCCGGTACCTCGGCCAAGACCTGTACCACCTGCCACGGCAGTGGCCAGGTGCAAATGCGTCAGGGCTTTTTCAGCGTGCAGCAAACCTGTCCGCATTGCCGTGGCTCGGGCAAGATCATTCCCGACCCTTGCACCAGCTGCCATGGCCAAGGCAAGATCAAAAAGCAAAAAACACTGGAAGTCAAAATCCCGGCCGGTATCGACGATGGCATGCGCATTCGCAGCACCGGCAATGGCGAACCTGGCACCAACGGCGGGCCCCCTGGCGACCTGTTCATCGAAATCCGCATCAAGAAGCACGACATCTTTGAGCGCGATGGCGATGACTTGCACTGCTCGGTGCCTATCAGTATCACCACGGCAGCCTTGGGTGGCGAGATTCGTGTGCCCACATTGGCAGGCGAAGCGGCGATTGACATTCCAGAAGGCACCCAAAACGACAAGCAGTTCCGCTTGCGTGGCAAAGGCTTGAAGGGCTTGCGTTCGAGCTTCCCTGGCGACCTGTACTGCCACATCTCGGTCGAAACCCCGGTCAAACTCACCGAGCACCAGCGCAAGCTGCTCAAAGAGTTGGACGAATCCCTGAAAAAAGGTGGCGCCAAGCATTCGCCCGCAGAGGGCGGCTGGGCCGACAAGCTCAAGCGCTTCTTCAGCTGATTCCAGACTGTTTGACGCGCCGCAAACCCATGCGCGATGTATCACCCCGAAACAAGGGGATACTTCGCACATGAGCGTCAACATCACTTTTCTCGGCGGAACAGGGACAGTCACCGGTTCCAAGTATTTGGTTCAGCACGACGGCAAGCAATTGCTGGTCGATTGCGGCTTGTTTCAGGGCTACAAGCAGCTGCGCTTGCGCAACTGGAACCCCATGCCCATCAACGCCGCCGATGTGGATGCGGTCATCCTCACCCATGCCCACTTGGACCACAGCGGCTACCTGCCTTTGATGTACCGCCAAGGCTTTCGGGGCCGTGTGCATGCCACCGCCGCGACCTGTGATTTGTGCGCCATCTTGCTGCCCGACAGTGGCCACATCCAAGAAGAAGATGCGGCATTCTTAAACCGCCATGGGTACTCCAAACACACACCTGCCATGCCCTTGTACGGCAAGCACGATGCTTTGGTGAGTTTGGATTTGTTGCACCCCGAGGGCTTGGGTAAAACCTTCTCCCCCATCCCCGGTTGGAAAGCCACCTTGTCATCTGCCGGCCACATCTTGGGTGCGGCCAGTGTGTTGCTGGAAGTGGCCGGGCGACGCATCTTGTTCAGCGGCGATTTGGGTCGTCCCGACGATTTGCTGATGAAGCCCCCCGCACCACCGCCTGAAGCGGACACAGTGTTGATCGAGTCCACCTACGGCAACCGCGAACACCCACAAGAGAACGTGTTGGCAGAACTCGCGCCGGCCTTGAAGCGCGTGGCCGCACGCGGTGGTGTGGCCGTGGTGCCCGTGTTTGCCGTCGGTCGTGCCCAGGCTTTGCTCTACGCCATCTCGCAGCTCAAAGCGCGGGGCGAAATTCCGCACAGCTTGCCGATCTTTTTGGACAGCCCCATGGCTGTGCACACCACCGAGCTCTACCACCGGCATCCCGATGCCCACCAACTCAGCAGCTCCGATCTGCAAGCCTTGAAGCATGTGGCCACGATGGTCGAAACACCCGAACAATCCAAGGCCCTGGCCAAGCGCCACGGCCCCATGGTGATCTTGGCCGCCAGCGGCATGGCCACGGGCGGACGTGTGCTGCACCACTTGGCGCATTACCTGCCCGATCACCGCAACATGGTCATCCTCACTGGCTACCAAGCACCGGGCACGCGCGGAGCCACCTTGGCCAACGGCGGTAGCCTGGTGCGCATCCACAGCCAAGAAGTACAAGTGCAAGCCGAAGTGGTGCAATTGCAATCGTCCTCGGCCCATGCCGATGGCCAGCAACTGATCGCCTGGTTGCAGCAGATGAAAGAAGTGCCAAGCCAGGTTTATGTGGTGCATGGTGAACCCGAGGCCTCGGACACGCTGCGCCAAAAGATTGAGCACACCCTGGGTTGGCGTGCCGTGGTGCCAGAGCATGGCAGCACCTGGCCGGCCTGATCAACCCCATCACGCCCGCCCAACACACCACCATGCGAACCATGTTTTTAGACCGACCTGTGCGCACACCGCGTTCGGCCGTGACCTTGATCGTGCTTGCCAGTTTGTGGATGGCCAGCGTAGGCAACCTCTCGCTGTGGCAAACCTTGATGGCCCTGCCCGACAACACGGGTTGGCGTGGGGTGGCGTTTGGGGTGGCGTTTGGCGTGATGATCGCCAGTACCTTGGCCGCCTTGATGGCATGGCTGGCCTGGCATTGGACACTCAAGCCTGCCCTCACCTTGCTGCTGCTGTTGAGCGCGTTTGCCACCCATTACATGCTGACCTACGGCATCGTGGTCGACACCCCTATGGTCATCAATGTGTTGCAAACCGACACCCGTGAAGCCAGCGATCAAATCACTTGGCGCTTGGGCCTGAGCGTGCTGCTGCTGGGCGTGCTGCCCAGTGTGTGGGTCTGGCGCCAACCGTGGTTGGCCTTATCGCTCGGTCAACAGGTGTTTCGCAATGTGGGGCTGTTCATCGCCAGCCTCTTGCTCACCTTGGGCACCACCCAGCTGGTGTTCCAAGACTTTGCCTCGTTGATGCGCAACCACACCCAGCTGCGCTACCAGATCAACCCACTCAACAGCGTGTACGCCCTGCTCGACTTGACGGTGATTCCTTCGGACAAACCCAGCGGTCCCTTGCAGCCCTTGGGTGAGGACGCGCACATCACACCGCGCGAAGGCGCAGCGCAGCGCCCGCCTTTGTTGGTGTTGGTGCTGGGTGAAACCGCGCGCAGCAGCAGCTTTTCGCTCAACGGGTACGCACGTGTGACAAACCCCGAACTCGCCAAAGAAAATGTGGTGAGCTTTCGCAACGTCAGCTCGTGTGGCACCAGCACCGCCGAGTCAGTGCCCTGCATGTTTTCGCATCTGGGACGCGAAGGGTATGCGCAACGCAAAAACGATTCTGAAAATTTGCTCGACGTGTTGCAGCGTGCAGGCTACGCCGTGCTGTGGATCGACAACCAATCGGGCTGCAAAGACCAGTGTGATCGCATCCCCAACCTGAACACCTCCGAGTTGAAAATTCCCGACCAATGCGAAGGTGGGGAATGCCGCGACACAGTGATGCTGACCCAGATCGACGCCGCCTTGGCCAAGCTGCCTGCCGAGCGCCGCGCGCGCGGCACCGTGGTGGTCATGCACACCATGGGCAGCCACGGTCCGGCCTACTTCAAGCGCGTCCCAGCGGCGTTTAAAAAATTTCTGCCCGAGTGCACCGACAACTCGCTCTCGCAATGCGAACGCGCCCAAGTGATCAACGCCTACGACAACACGATTGTGTTCACCGACCACTTTTTAACGCGTGTGATTGGATGGCTCAAAGCCCAAGAGAAAACTGCAAGCACGGCGATGTTCTATGTGTCAGACCATGGCGAGTCTTTGGGTGAGAACAATCTGTACTTGCACGGACTGCCCTACAGCATGGCGCCGGCCGAGCAAAAAACCGTGCCACTGATCACCTGGTTCTCGCCCAGCTTTGAGCGCTTGAGTGGCGTCGCCACCGCATGCTTGAACAAGTCGCGTGATCGCGCCTTGTCGCACGACCATTTGTTCCATTCCGTTTTGGGCTTGATGGCCGTGCAAACCCGCGTCTACCAAGCCGAGCGCGATTTATTCAAAGCCTGCCAAACGCGATAAGACCCTCTACGGCAAAGTCCACATTGCAGGGCCTTGCACAGCAGTGCGGGCAATGTCTGCGGCTTGTTTACAAGAAACGATCGAGCAGCTTGCGGGTGTGGCGGTCCAGCGCAGGCAAATCACGAATCAGGAACTGCACGCCATGGGCATCGGCCACGATCAAGGTCGTGGGGCTGAGGCGGCGAATATCTTCTTCCCCTTTGAGCACGAACTCGGTCGCCCCGCGGCTGGTTTGCACCCGCCACACGCTGGGCGTGGAGAAGCTGTTCACACCGTCCAAACGCAAAATCTCAGGCATGAACTCGCGCCCCTGCAAGGCTTGCAACACATGCTGGCGTTCGTTGTCGGACAAGGTATCGAGCGACTCGATCCACACCAACTCTTTGCCTTCGGCACTCAAGATCGAAATGCTTTGCTGAGGCGCCGCAATCGGAAAAGCGCGCACGGCGACAGCGCCCACATGCTGGGTGCCGTCTGCCAACGTCAGCACCAGTTTGCCAAAAGCGTCCAACGCCAAGGTGAATGTGGTCGGGCTCATAAGACCTCCTCGTCACGCGAACGGCTGGGCGAAGCCGGTGCAGCCTCGCCGCCTTTGGCTTGGGCTTCATACAAGCGCCAGTACGCACCTTGTTGGGCCATGAGGGTGTCGTGGTCGCCCTCTTCCACCATCACGCCTTGTTCCATCACCACCAAGCGGTCGGCCTTGTTCAAGGTCGACAAACGGTGGGCAATGGCAATCGTGGTGCGGCCTTGCACCAGGTTGTCCAGGGCCTTTTGAATTTCTTGCTCGGTCTCGGTGTCCACCGAGGCTGTGGCCTCGTCCAAGATCAAGATGCGTGGGTTGATCAACAAGGCCCGCGCAATGGAGATGCGTTGACGCTCGCCGCCTGACAGGCCCTGCCCCCGCTCGCCCACCAAGGAGTCATAGCCTTGCGGCAAACGCAAGATGAACTCATGGGCGTGGGCCGCACGGGCCGCCGCCACAATTTCTTCACGCGTGGCGTCGGGCTTGCCGTAAGCGATGTTGTCAGCAATGGTGCCGAAGAACAAAAATGGCTCTTGCAACACCAAGCCAATGTGGCTGCGGTAGTCCGACAGCGCGATGTTACGGATGTCGATGCCATCGACCTTGATCGCGCCTTCGCTCAAGTCGTAGAAACGGCAAATCAGGTTGACCAAGGTGCTCTTGCCCGAACCGCTTTGGCCGACCAAACCGATCATCTCGCCGGGACGGATGGTTAAGTTCAAGCCACGAATCACCGCGCGGTTGCCGTAGCGAAATCCTGCATCTTGGATGTCGATGCGGCCCTGCAAAGGCACAGGCAATTTTTGCGGGTTGTGGGTTTCGGGCACGCTGGAGACGTGGTCCAGGATTTCAAAAATACGCTTGGCGCCAGCCGCCGCTTTTTGGGTGTGCGAGACGATGCGGCTCATCGAATCCAAGCGGGTGTAAAAACGCCCGATATAGGCCAAGAACGCGGTCAGCACACCGACCGTGATTTGGTGATGCGACACCAACCAAATACCAAAGCCCCACACCACCAACAAACCGACTTCGGTCATCAAGGTGACGGTGGGCGAAAACAAAGACCAGACAAAGTTGATGCGATCGTTGACTGCCAAGTTGTGTTTGTTGGCATCGCGGAAACGGTTGGCTTCGCGGCGTTCCTGCGCAAAGGCCTTGACCACGCGAATGCCGGGAATGGTGTCGGCCAGCACATTGGTCAGCTCGGACCAGACGCGGTCAATCTTCTCGAACCCCGTGCGCAGTTTGTCACGCACGGTGTGGATCAACCAGACGATGAACGGCAAAGGCAGCAAGGTGGCCGCTGCCAAGCGGGGGTCGATGCTGATGAGGATGGTGGCGGTCATCAAAATCATCAGCACGTCAGTGGCAAAGTCGAGCAAGTGCAGCGACAAGAACACGCAAATGCGGTCGGTCTCGGCGCCAATGCGGTTCATCAAATCGCCCGTGCGGCGACCGCCAAAATATTCGAGCGACAAACGCATCAGGTGCTCATACGCGGTGGTGCGCAAATCGGCCCCAATACGCTCAGACACCAAGGCCAAAATATAGGTTTTGGCCCAACCCAAGCTCCAGGCCAAGGCCGCAGCCCCCAACAATCCGCCGAGGTAGAGCATGACCAAATCGCGGTCAATTTCTTGGCCGTTTTGGAACGGAATCAGCACCTCGTCCATCAAGGGCATGGTCATGTAGGGCGGCACCAAGGTCGCGGCGGTCGAGGCCAAAGTCAGCAAGAAGCCCGCCAACAAACGCCAACGGTAAGGCTTGGCAAAGCGCCACAAACGAAACAAGCCCCAGGTGGACAAGGGCGCGTGCTGTTCGCGACTGCACACCGGGCATGGGTCGCCTGGGTGCTCCAGCGTGAGCTTGCACTGAGGGCAACGCGCATCTGCCTGGGCTTTCAACGGTTTGCCGTGGGTGAGCACCTCGATGCGGGCCGCAACAATTTCTTGCAAACGCATGGCCGTCACGTTGTGCGTGAGCGTGAAGCGCCAGCTCGCCAGACGGGCTTGGGGATTGACCAAACTCAAGGTCCCCACACCGGCATAGTCGGTATGCTGCATGCTCAAGCCCGCCGTCAGGGGAAACGAAGACCATTCAACTTGAGAAGAGACACCGCGCTGGGCCGAAAGCAGGCGCTGGTCTGTCACAATCAGAAGCCCTTGTGCGAACTGCAATTGGGCATTCAAGTCAACCTCTAGACAAGCTAAAACGTTTTCTTGTGGAGAGAGTTGAGCCAGTGCTGAAGCTGACCAAACAGGCGGCAACAGTGATTTGGCGACAGCCGATAGAGAAGAAGAATTCATTCTTATGAGTTTGCCGTACCCGATTGTTTTCAATGAGAACGAAGGTCGGTGATAAAGAAGCAGGAGCCTGAAACTTGTTGCACCCAACATCGAATGCCAATGATTGTATCGCCCCCTCTGTGGCGCGCTTTCTGGGCATGGTGCATGCGGTCTGGGTTTCTTCGTCGCACACACACATCTGACTATGGCCTTTCAAGACATCCAAATTCTGCGCATGAACTACTTGCGTGGGCCCAACATCTGGACTTACCGCCCCATCATCGAAGCGCTGATCGATTTGGGTGAAATGGAAGACCACCCCTCCAACAAAATCCCAGGCTTCAACGACCGCATCAACGCCTGGCTGCCCGGCTTGGTCGAGCACCACTGCGGTGTCGGCCATCGAGGGGGCTTCTTGACCCGCTTGGTCGGTGGCACCTGGATGGGCCACATCATGGAGCACGTCTCCATCGAATTGCAGCTCTTGGCCGGTGCCCGCGCAGAGTTTGGCAAGGCCCGCGAGATCAGCAAGCGTGGCGTCTACAAAGTGGTGTTTCGCACCGAGCACGAAGAACTGGGCCGTGAGAGCTTTTTGGCCGCCCGTGAACTCGTCATGTCAGCCGCCAACAACAAGCCGTATGACATTGCCGCCACCATTGAGCGCTTGAAAAAGATTGCCGACTTGCGCTGCTTGGGCCCCAGCACGGCCTGCATCGTCGATGCGGCCGTTGAGCGCAAGACACCGTTCATCCGCTTGACCGAAGGCAACTTGGTGCAACTGGGTTACGGCTCCAAACAGCGCCGCATTTGGACAGCGGAAACCGACCGCACCAGTGCCATCGCTGAGAGCATTTCCAGCGACAAAGACCTGACCAAGCGTTTGCTCACCCAATGCGGCATTCCTGTGCCGGAAGGCCAGATTGTGGAAACCGCAGACCAAGCCTGGGCCGCCGCAAAAGACATTGGCATGCCTGTGGTGGTCAAGCCCCTGGACGGCAACCGCGGCTGGGGCGTGTCCTTGGATGTGAACACCGAAGACGGTGTGCGCAAGGCCTGGGTCGCAGCCGACAAAGAAGGCAGCGGTGTATTGGTTGAGCGGTATGTGCGTGGCGATGAGCACCGCGTCTTGGTGGTGGGCGACCGGGTGGTCGCAGCCACCCGTGGCGAGACCGCCTGTGTGGTGGGCGATGGCCACTCCACCGTCGAACAACTGATCGACAGCCAAATCAACATCGACCCACGTCGTGGCGACGCCGAAGGCTACCCGCTGGACATCATTCGCTTGCACAGCGCACGCGGTGAAATGTCTTTGCTCGAAATCCAGCGTCAAGGTTTGGAGCCTGACAGCGTGCCTGCCAAAGACCGCGTGGTCGTGGTGCAGCGCAACGGCAACCTGAACAACGACGTGACAGACTTGGTCCATCCCGATGTGGCGGCAGTCGCCACCCTCGCCGCCCGTGTGGTGGGCTTGGACATTGCGGGCATCGACATCGTGACGCAAGACATTTCGCGCCCACTGGAAGAAACCCAAGGCGCCATCATTGAAGTGAATGCAGGCCCCGGCTTGCTGATGCACGTCAAACCCGCCGTGGGCCAGCCCCGTCCGGTGGGCAAAGCCATCGTCGAACATTTGTTTGGCGCCAACGAGTCAGGTCGCATTCCCGTCGTGGGCATCGTAGGCACCACCCAAACCACACAGTTGTCGCAATTGGTGGCGTGGTTGCTGCACTTGTCTGGCAAGCGCACCGGCTTGGCCTGCAAAGATGGGCTGTTCATGGACCAACAGCATTTGGGTAAAAACGATGCCCGTGGCTTTGATGATTCCGAACGCTTGTTGATCAACCGCGCTTTGGATGCCGCCGTGTTTGAAACCACGCCTGCGCACATCTTGAACGAAGGCTTGGCCTATGACCGTTGCCAAGTCGGCGTGGTCACCGACATGCCCAGCACCGATGAGGGATTGATTCAACAGCACGACACGCAAACCCCCGAGCAAATGCGCACGGTAGTGCGTACCCAAGTCGACTTGGTGCTGCCCGAAGGCGCTGCGGTGCTCAACGCCGAAGACGACGCGGTGGTCAGCCTGGCCGAACTGAGTGACGGTGAGGTGGTGTTTTACGCCAAAGCCCACGACAACGCCCATGTGGTGACGCATTGCCAGGCCGGAGGACGCGCTGTGTTCTGCCGCGATGGCCATGTGATCTTGGCGCGTGGTGACCAAGAAACCCAGTTGTTCAACCTCGACCTCGAACTGATCGCACGCTTGCTGAAAAACGGCTTGCACATCAGCACCTTGTTGGCAGCCGTGGCCACGGCTTGGTCGCTGGACATTGCCCCTCTGTTGATTCGCGCTGGTTTGAAAAATTACGGACAAAAAACCCAAGACGTTGCAAGGATGAATGGCTGATGGAAGTCTCTCGTATTCGCGCCCTGCGTGGGCCTAACCTCTGGACCCGTCACACCGCCGTCGAAGCCATGGTGCGCTGCGAACCGGCCGAGCTCGACCTGAGCCACAACACCGAGTTCGAAAACCGTTTGCGCAACCTGTTCCCCGGCGTGGGCAATTTGCACCCCACCGACAGCAAGGCTAAGCTCAGCATGGCCCATGCACTCGAAGCAGTCACTCTGCACTTGCAGATTCAAGCCGGTTGCCCCGTCACCTTCAGCCGCAGCACGGCCACACCCGAAGCGGGTCTGTTTCAAGTAGCCGTTGAATACACGCAAGAAGAAGTGGGTTGCCGTGCCATGGAACTGGCCAGTGCGCTGTGCATGGCTGCCTTGAACAACCAGACCTTCGATGTCGATGCCGCGATCCATGAACTGCGTGACATGGACGAAGATCTGCGCTTAGGCCCCTCCACCGGTTCCATCGTCGATGCGGCGATTGCACGCGGCATCCCCTTCCGTCGTTTGACCGAAGGCAGCTTGGTGCAACTGGGCTGGGGCAGCAAACAACGTCGCATCCAAGCGGCGGAAATTGATTCCACCAGCGCCATCGCCGAGTCGATTGCGCAAGACAAAGAGCTCACCAAAAAGCTGCTGCACGCCGCTGGCGTGCCTGTGCCCTTGGGTCGCCCCGTGACCAGCGAAGCCGACGCCTGGGCCGCCGCTCAAGAAATTGGTTTGCCCGTGGTGGTCAAACCCCGCGATGGCAATCAAGGCAAAGGCATTTCGGTCAACGTCACCACCGAAGAAGGCGTGAAAGCTGCTTACACCGCAGCCCGTGCCTGCCGTGAAGAGGTCTTAGTCGAACGCTTCTTGCCCGGCAGCGATTACCGCTTGCTGGTGGTCGGCAACAAACTGGTGGCAGCCGCCCGACGCGAACCGCCCTTGGTGGTGGGCAACGGCAAAAACACGGTGCGTGAGTTGGTCGATCAAGTCAACGCTGACCCACGCCGTGGCGAAGGCCATGCGACCTCGCTGACCAAAATTCGTTTCGACGACATCGCCATCGCACGCCTCAAAGAACAAGGCTACGACGCCAACTCGGTGCCCGCCAAAGGCGCCCGCGTGATCTTGCGCAACAACGCCAATCTGTCTACCGGTGGCACTGCTACCGACGTCACCGATGACGTGCACCCGGAGGTCGCCTTGCGTGCCATCGCGGCAGCGCAAATGGTGGGCTTGGACATTTGTGGCGTGGATGTGGTGTGCGAATCGGTCTTGCGCCCGCTCGAAGAGCAAAGCGGCGGTGTGGTCGAAGTCAACGCCGCCCCGGGTTTGCGCATGCACCTGAACCCCTCGTTTGGCAAAGGCCGCGATGTCGGTGAAGCCGTCATCGCCACCATGTTCCCCGATGGCGACGACGGACGCATTCCCGTGATTGCTGTCACCGGCACCAACGGCAAAACCACCACCGTGCGTTTGACGGCGCACCTCTTGCGTGCCAACGGCATGCGGGTGGGCATGACCAACACCGATGGCGTGTATGTCAACGGCCGTCAAACCGACAGCGGTGACTGCAGCGGCCCACGCAGCGCACGCAATGTGTTGATGCACCCCGATGCCGATGCCGCTGTGCTCGAAACCGCACGCGGTGGCATGTTGCGCGAAGGCTTGGCCTTTGACCGCTGCCAAGTGGCCGTGGTGACCAACATCGGCATGGGTGACCACCTCGGTTTGAACTACATCTCTACCGTGGAAGACCTGGCGGTCTTGAAGCGCGTGATTGTGCAAAACGTGGCCGCTTCGGGCACGGCGGTGCTCAACGCCGCTGACCCTATCGTGGCTGCGATGGCGGGCAACTGCCCTGGCCAAGTGATCTTCTTTGGTTTGGACGCGCACCACCCCGTGATTGCCACCCACCGCGCCCAAGGCAAACGCGTGCTGTTTGTGGAAGACGAGCAAATCGTGGCCATGCAAGGCAACCATTCGGTGCGCATTCCCTTGGCCGAAGTGCCCGTGACACGCAGCGGCGCGATTGGTTTCCAAATTGAAAACGCCATGGCCTCCATCGGCGCCGCCTGGGCCGTAGGCGTGGCGTGGAAAACCATTTGCAAAGGCTTGGCTACTTTTGTCAGCGACAGCAACGCCGTGCCTGGACGCTTCAATGTGTTCGACTACAAAGGCGCGACTGTGATTGCCGACTACGGCCACAACCCCGATGCGATCAAAGCCCTGGTGCAAGCCGTGACCAACCTGCCCGCCCAGCGCCGCAGCGTGGTGATCAGCGGCGCCGGTGACCGCCGCGACGAAGACATCCGCGAACAAACCCGTTTGATTGGCGAAGCCTTCGACGATGTGGTGCTGTATCAAGACGCCTGCCAACGCGGTCGCGTCGACGGCGAAGTGCTCAAACTCTTGCGTCAAGGCCTGGACGGCGCCAAGCGCACAAGCCACATCGACGAGATCCATGGCGAGTTCTTGGCCATTGACCGTGCGATGGAGCGTTTGCAAAAAGGCGATTTGTGCTTGATCTTGATTGACCAGGTCGAAGAGGCTTTGGCACACATCACACAACGTGTGAACTCTGCGGCTTTGGCGGGGTGAGTTTTTTCTAGCTCACTCATTCATTGACCCATGAAAAAGCTGCTCTTTGGAGTGGCTTTTTTGTTTGTGCTGCTGTTTTGCTTCTCTCGCTGATGCGGATGGGACTGTGCGGCGGCTTCCTCATACTGGGGTACCAGAAATCGTCAGCCGCCGCACAGCCCCATCCGCATCGGGGGTTCGCTTGCGCGTCACGCTGAAGACATGCAACGCAAAGTATCAGTTCGCCTCACGCATCCCGAAGCCAAGGCGAGCAGTCGGTATCCGCTGCGGCGACATTAAGAGCGCAGCGAAGGAGTCGCAGCGGATACCGGCTGCTCGCCTTGGCGGAGCGCAATAAGCGATAAGCGAGACGAGGCGAGAAAAAACGCAACGACAAAACACAAAAGATCAGAACAACCCTTTGTACTGCTCCCGCAGCAAGTTCTTCTGCACCTTCCCCATGGTGTTACGCGGCAACTCAGCCACCACAAAACACTTCTTTGGAATTTTGAAATTGGCCAACTGCGACTTCAAAGCCGCAATCACCGCATCACCCGACACAGTAGCACCCGGCTTGGTAATCACCACCGCCACCCCGACTTCGCCGAAGTCTGGATGCGGCACACCGATCAAGGCACTTTCAGCAACGCCAGGCATGTCGTTGATGTAGCCCTCAATCTCTGCGGGATACACGTTGTAGCCGCCGCTGATGATCAAGTCTTTGCTGCGCCCCACGATGGTCACATAGCCGCGTTCGTCCACCTTGCCCACATCACCGGTTTTAAAGTAACCATCGGCCGTGAATTCTTCTTTGGTTTTCTCAGGCATGCGCCAGTAGCCGCCAAACACATTGGGGCCTTTGACCTGAATGCCACCAATCTCACCCACAGGCAAGGCGTGCCCCTCGTCGCTTTGCACACGCAGGCTCACGCCAGGCAGCGGGAAGCCCACGGTGCCACCACGCCGTTCGGTTTGACCAGGGTAGCGCGCATCGGCGGCATAGGGGTTGGAGGTGAGCATCACTGTCTCGCTCATGCCGTAGCGCTCCAAGATGGTGTGGCCCGTGCGGTCTTGCCATTCCTTGAAAGTTTCGATCAAGAGGGGCGCAGAGCCTGCGATGAACAAGCGCATGTGTGCGGCTTGCGCGCGTGTCAGCTTGGGCTCGGCCAACATGCGCACGTACAAGGTGGGCACACCCATGAACACGGTGGCCTCGGGCATCTTGGCAATGACAAATTGAGGGTCGAACTTGGACAGCCAAATCATCTTGCTGCCATTGAGCAAGGCCCCATGAATAGCGACAAACAAGCCATGCACATGGAAGATCGGCAAGGCGTGAATCAACACATCCCGAGGTTGCCAACCCCAGTAGTCTTTCAAGGTTTGGGCATTGCTCAGCATGTTGCCGTGGGAGAGCATGGCGCCTTTGCTGCGGCCTGTGGTGCCACTGGTGTAGAGGATGGCGGCCAAATCGTCGGCTTGGTTGTGCACCACCGTGTGCTGGTCGGCACAATGCACGGCACGCTCAAGCAAGCTGCCAGTACGGTCATCGTTCAAGGTGAATACATGTTGTGTGCCCGCTTTGAACGCGATCTTGCTGACCCAGCCAAAGTTTTTGCCGCTGCACACCACCACGGCGGGTTCAGCGTTTTCGATGAAGTATTCAATCTCGGCGCTTTGGTAAGCCGTGTTGAGCGGTAAAAACACATAGCCCGCCCGCAAAGTGGCGAGGTAGAGCATCATGGCTTCGACCGACTTTTCCACTTGCACGGCCACGCGTGAGCCCTTGGGCACACCCAGTGAGTCCAGCAAATTGGCAAGCATGGCGCTGGCGCGTTCCAAATCAGCCCAGCTGTAGTGCAAGCCGTCGTCGGTCTCTACCGCTGTGGCGTTCAAGTCTTGGGGGAAAGCGGCACGCAAGGCCGCATACAGGTTGTGGTTCTTCATGGTTGCAGTGGGGTTGATCAATCCAGTTTGGCGCCTGAGGCCTTCACAACGGCAGCCCAGCGTTTGATTTCGCCATTCACAAAGCCACCAAATTGCGCGCTGCTGAGGTGGGGAAAATCTGCCCCGTTGAGTGCCCAAGCGGCTTTGAGCTCTTCACCCGCTGAGGCTTTTTTCACTTCTTCCACCACCCGGGCTTGCACATCGGCTGGCGTGCCTTTGGGGGCCCACAGGCCATACCAGGTGGTGACGGTGTAGTCAGGAAATCCAAGCTCAGCCGCACAGGGCACATCGGGGAAGGCCGCATTGCGTTTGTTGCCCGACACCATCAAGGCCTTGATGCGACCGCCCTTGATGTGCTGGGCGGAAGAGCCCAAGCCGTCAAACATCATGTCCACATTGCCAGCGATCAAGTCTTGCAAGGCGGGGCCTGCACCGCGGTAAGGAATGTGCGTGATGAAGGTCTTGGTTTGCAGCTTGAACAACTCACCGGCCAAGTGGTGTGAGGTGCCACCCCCTGCTGAGCCATAGTTGAATTTGGCCGGGTTCTTGCGCACTTGGTCCAGGAACGACTTGAAGTCACCCTGAATCTTTTTGGGGTTGACCACCAACACTTGGGGCACCACGGCCAGCAAGGCCAGGGGCACAAAGTCACGCTCCAAGTCGTAGTCGAGCTTGGGGTACATCGAGGGCGCAATCGAATGGTGCACTCCGCCCATGAAGAGCGTGTACCCATCGGGCGCGGCTTTGGCCGCAATGCCTGCGCCGAGGTTGCCACCCGCTCCCCCTCGGTTGTCGATCACCAAGGTCTTGCCCGTTTGTTTGGCGAACTGGGCCGAAAACGGACGCGCAAATGCGTCAGTGCCACCGCCCGCAGGAAACGGCACGATCATGGTGACGGGTTTGCTGGGCCAGTTGGGATCGGCTTGGACGCCCAAGCTGGCAACAGCCAAACCTGCGCTGCCCCAGCGTAGAACATCACGGCGGGTCGCCGAGTGGTGCGGGTGGGTCATGTCTGTCTCCTTCAGGGTTTGTGTTTGAGCCATCACTTCAAATACAGGGCTTGCACCTCGCTGGACGCAGGGGCCTCGCCTTTGTCGAGCATTTGACGGTGTTTGTCGAGTCGCTTCAAGTCGTAGAGGTAATTCACCATCAGGCCGTGCGACTGCTTGAGGCCTTTGGACGAGGCATCCGCATACCAGTTGATGCGCTCAATGCGGGCGCCGTTGCCCAAATGAAAACGCGCCACCGGGTCCAGCACCTGGTCGCCTTGTTTTTCTTGTCCGAGGTACTGTGCCGCACAGCGGGTCAGAAACAAACGCAGGGGTGACTTGAGCGACAAAGCACTCAGCAACACCGGTTGCTCCAGCGCAGCCAACACATGGGTGGCCGTGGGGGGCTCGAAACTGAGTTCACGGCCCAAGGCGGTGAGCTCTTTGTCGTTGAGCTGTTTGAGCATGTCGTCGACGTTGCGCGACAGCCAAGCGCGCAAGCCCGGAATCGGCGACAAGGTGGCAAAGGTTTTGAGCTTGGGAAATTCGCCACGCAGGGTTTCGACCACGCGTTTGATGAGCGAGTCCCCAAAGCTCACGCCGCGCAACCCGGTTTGGGTGTTGCTGATGGAATAAAAAATGGCCACCGTTGCTTTTTGTAAATCTTCAGGGGCTGCACCTTCGTCGAGCAGGGGCATGATGTTGTCGGCGATCTCATCGAGCAACGCGACTTCCACAAAAATCAGCGGTTCGTTGGGCAAGCTGGGGTGAAAGAAACCATAACAACGGCGATCACTGTCCAAGCGGTTTTTCAAATCGGCCCAGCTGCGAATGTCATGCACCGCCTCGTACTTGATGAGTTTTTCAATCAGCGATGCGGGGGAATCCCAGCTGATGCTGCGTAGCTCTAAAAACGCCACGTCAAACCAAGTCGAGAACAAGTTCTCTAGCTCAGCGTCCAAGGCCAGCAAGCGCTTGTTGCCTTTGAGTTGAGGCAAAAACTCAGCCCGCATATCGACCAAAAACCGCATGCCGCCGGGATAGGCGGCAAAGCGTTGCAACAACCGTGTGCGTGGCGACACCAAAGCGCGACGTAAGCGAATCTCCGCAGGGCCCTCTTCCACCGTGCCCAGCGCTGCGTCATAGTCATCGCGGGCAGCACGCACTTTGGCCGCATCGGGGCCAAACTGTTCGCTGATCAAAAGCCACAGGTCTTGTCGCTCAAATGCTTCGGCTTTGACATACCAATCGGCCAAGGCTTTGGCACGGCGCCCTCCTTCGACCTCGCTCACGCGGGGATCGACCACCCCTTGCAACAACGACAAGGTACGGCGCAAAGAACGTGGCGACAAGGCTTCTTTTTCTTGGCGCAAGGTCGCGTCCAAGCGTTCGCGGGTGGAGCGCATTTGCTCTGGCGCGGCTGGACTCGTTGCTGCCGTATTGCGCAACAGATTGAGTTTGCTACTGAGCCATGTGCTTGCGTTCATGCCACTCCTCTGGTTGGGTTCACACGGTTAACACACGCAAGGATTACCCTCATCGTCTGAAAAGATCAATGCGTTGGCGGCTGGCGCACTGCATGCAGCCACAGAACCAGGCCCACGCCCACCATGGGCACACACAGCCATTGGCCCATGCTCATGCCCAAAGCCAGCAAGCCCAGATGTGCATCGGGCTCGCGGAAATACTCGGCCATGAAACGCAGACTGCCATAACCGATCATGAATACACCAGACACCGCCCCGACGGGACGGGGCTTGCGGGCATACAACCACAGCACCACAAAAAGCAAGAGCCCTTCGCCCAAGAACTGGTAAATCTGGGAGGGATGGCGCGGTATCAGGCTGCCACTGTTTGGAAACACCATGGCCCACGGCAACGTGGGATCGGCTTCGCGGCCCCACAACTCCCCATTGATGAAATTGCCCACACGCCCTGCGGCCAAGCCGGTAGGCACACAAGGTGCGATGAAATCGGTGACCCACAGCCAAGCGCGTTGACGTTGCCAAGCAAACACCGCCGTGGCCACAAAAACACCCAACATGCCGCCGTGAAAACTCATGCCGCCTTGCCACACAGCAAACACCTCCAAAGGGTTGGCCGCGTAATACAGGGGTTTGTAAAACAAGCAGTAGCCCAAACGTCCGCCCAGCACCACACCCATCACACCGTAGAACAAGATGTCTTCAATGTCTTGTTTGGACCATGTGCCCAGCGCCACCTGGTGCGCATAGGGCGTGTGCTGCAAGCGCAGGCGCGCCAAGCCCACAAACAAGGCAAATGCCGCCAAGTACGTCAAACCATACCAATGGATGGCCAACGGCCCCAGCTGCAACGCAACCGGGTCGATGTGGGGGTGAATCAGCATGCGTGGTTCATGTAGGGCGCATCAATCGAGCAAGGACACATCGCGCACCGCGCCTTTGTCGGCCGAGGTGGCCAACAAGGCGTAGGCCTTGAGCGCTGACGACACTTTGCGTGGACGTGGCAAAGCAGGCTTCCAACCCAGCTTGTCTTGTTCCACGCGGCGCTTGGCCAAGTCCTCGTCACTCACCAACACATTCACGGTGCGATTGGGAATGTCGATGCGGATGCGGTCACCGTTGCGCACCAAACCGATGTTGCCGCCAGCCGCTGCTTCAGGCGAGCAGTGGCCAATCGACAAACCCGAGGTGCCGCCCGAGAAGCGGCCATCGGTCAGCAAAGCACAGGCCTTGCCCAAACCTTTGGACTTGATGTAGCTGGTGGGGTACAGCATTTCTTGCATGCCGGGGCCGCCTTTGGGGCCTTCGTAGCGCACCACCACAATGTCGCCCGCTTTGACTTGGTCGTTCAAGATGTGCTCGACCGCCTCGTCTTGCGACTCCACCACATGGGCAGGGCCTTCAAACACCAGCAAGCTGTCGTCCACGCCAGCGGTCTTGACCACGCAACCGTCCAGGGCGATGTTGCCGCGCAAGACAGCCAAACCACCCTCTTTGCTGAACGCATGGTCAAACGAGCGAATACAACCTTCGGCGCGATCCAAATCCAGGCTTGGCCAGCGTGTGTTTTGGCTGAACGCCACTTGTGAGGGCACGCCGGCGGGGCCTGCCATGTAGAAGGTCTTCACGGCGTCCGATGGGTTGCGGGCGATGTCCCACTGGTCCAGCGCGTCTTTCATGGTCTTGGTGTGGACGGTGGCCACATCGGTGTGCAGTCGACCGGCGCGGTCGAGCTCGCCCAAGATGGCCATGATGCCGCCAGCGCGGTGCACGTCTTCAATGTGGTACTTGTTGGTGTTGGGTGCGACTTTGCACAACTGAGGCACGATCTTGGACATGCGGTCGATGTCGGCCATGGTGAATTCGATTTCGGCTTCTTGGGCAATGGCCAAGATGTGCAGAATCGTGTTGGTCGAACCGCCCATGGCGATGTCGAGCGCAATGGCGTTTTCAAACGCTTTGAAACCCATGGAGCGTGGCAACACCGACACATCGTCTTTCTCGTAATAGCGCTTGGCCAATTCCACGATGGTGTGCCCTGCTTGCTTGAAGAGGCGCTCGCGATCCGCATGGGTGGCGACCACGGTGCCGTTGCCGGGCAGGGCCAAGCCCAGCGCTTCAGCCAAACAGTTCATCGAGTTGGCCGTGAACATACCCGAGCATGAGCCGCAGGTGGGGCATGCGGAACGCTCCACCTCGGCCAAATCGGCGTCACTCACTTTGCTGTCAGCAGCCATGACCATGGCGTCGATCAGGTCGAGTTTTTTGATTTCAATCGTTTGGGTGCCCGGAACGGCCAAGCGCGCCTTGCCCGCTTCCATGGGACCGCCCGACACAAAGATCACAGGGATGTTCAGGCGCATGGCGGCCATCAACATGCCGGGGGTGATCTTGTCGCAGTTCGAGATACAGACCAAGGCATCAGCGCAATGGGCATTGACCATGTATTCGACCGAGTCCGCAATGATGTCGCGGCTAGGCAGCGAATAGAGCATGCCGTCGTGGCCCATGGCAATGCCGTCGTCCACCGCGATGGTGTTGAACTCTTTGGCGACGCCGCCTGCGGCCTCGATCTCACGCGCCACCAACTGGCCCAGGTCTTTCAAATGGACATGGCCTGGCACGAACTGTGTGAACGAGTTGGCAATGGCGATGATGGGTTTTTGAAAATCGTCGTCCTTCATGCCTGTGGCGCGCCACAGGGAGCGGGCACCCGCCATGTTGCGGCCAGCAGTCGAGGTCTTGGAACGGTAAGCAGGCATGTCTATCTCCGGTCAGAAAAGCATCAAAAAAATCTCGTTCGATTATGGCCCACACATCAGATCCGACCTGTGTCAAAAAGCCAAACCATGGCCGCGAGCGGGGGCAAAGAAAAGGGCTGGCGTCCTTGATAAACTGATGCAACGTCCATTACTCAACGCATCTCAGAGGTCATGCCATGAAAACCCATCTTTTTGCCTTGCTTGCACTCGCTGTCACGTCTGTGTCTGCCCCAGTTTGGGCAGACCAAGCCTTGGCCACATCCAAAAATTGCATGGCCTGCCATGCGCTCGACAAAAAGCTGGTCGGCCCGTCGTACAAAGACGTGGCGGCCAAATACGCTGGCGATAAATCGGCCGTCGACAAGCTGGCCAGCAAAATTCAAAAAGGCGGCGCGGGCGCTTGGGGCCCCGTGCCCATGCCTGCCAACACACAAGTCAACGACGCCGAAGCCAAAAAATTGGCCGCTTGGGTTTTGACCATCAAATAAGGGCTCAAGACCCTCGCACGCAACCCGCTGCTCACCCCAGCGGGTTTTTTCTTGGCCGTGTCTGCGGCAAATTGCAAGCCTTGTGACAGGGGCATTGAGTAAACTCTGTTGTTGTTTTATCTCTGTCTCCAAGCCCTTTCCAGGACCCTGAACATGACCACCATCCGCCAAAACGATTTGATCGAATCGGTTGCTGCTGCGCTGCAGTACATCAGCTACTACCACCCGGCCGACTTCATCAGCCACTTGGCCAGCGCCTACCAGCGCGAACAAAGCCCTGCGGCCAAAGATGCGATTGCACAAATTTTGACCAATAGCAAGATGAGCGCCATCGGTCATCGCCCGATTTGCCAAGACACCGGCATCGTCAACGTGTTCTTGAAAGTCGGCATGGACGTGCGTTGGGAAGGGTTCACAGGCAGCTTGGAAGATGCTGTCAACGAAGGCGTGCGCCGCGGCTACAACTATTCTGACAACATGTTGCGCGCCTCGGTGGTGGATGACCCGCAGTTCGCCCGCAAAAACACCAAAGACAATACCCCTGCCGTGATCTTCACCCAGATCGTCGCTGGCGACAAAGTCGACGTCACCGTGGCAGCCAAGGGCGGTGGCAGCGAAAACAAGTCCAAGATGTACATGCTCAACCCTAGCGACAGCGTGGTGGACTGGGTGTTGAAGACCGTGCCCACCATGGGTGCGGGCTGGTGCCCGCCCGGCATGTTGGGCATCGGCATCGGCGGCACCGCCGAAAAAGCCGTGCTCATGGCCAAAGAGAGCCTGATGGACGACCTCGACATGTACCAATTGCTGGAGAAGTCCAGCAAAGGCGAGAAACTCACACAAGTTGAAGAACTGCGTTTGGAGCTTTACCACAAGGTCAACGCGCTAGGCATTGGCGCACAAGGCTTGGGCGGCTTAACCACCGTGCTGGATGTGAAGATCAAGATGTACCCCACGCACGCGGCCAGCAAGCCGATTGCCATGATTCCCAACTGCGCCGCCACACGCCATGCGCACTTTGTGATGGACGGCTCAGGCCCTGTGTATTTGGATGCGCCATCGTTGGATCTGTGGCCCGATGTGAACTGGACACCCGACACGCAAAAGAGCAAGCGCGTGGACCTGAACACCCTCACCAAAGAAGAAGTGGCGAGCTGGAAACCCGGCCAAACGATTTTGCTCAACGGCAAGATGCTGACCGGCCGCGATGCCGCGCACAAGCGGATTCAAGACATGCTGGCCAAGGGCGAGAAGTTGCCCGTGGATTTCACCAACCGCGTGATTTACTACGTCGGCCCGGTCGATCCTGTGCGCGACGAAGTGGTTGGCCCCGCAGGCCCCACCACCGCCACCCGCATGGACAAATTCACCGAGATGATGTTGTCGCAAACTGGCTTGATCTCGATGGTGGGCAAAGCCGAACGCGGCCCCACCGCGATTGAAGCCATCAAAAAGCACAAGTCGGCCTACCTCATGGCGGTGGGCGGCGCGGCTTACTTGGTGTCCAAAGCCATCAAGCACGCCAAGGTGGTGGGCTTTGCCGACTTGGGCATGGAAGCCATTTACGAATTCGACGTGGTCGACATGCCCGTGACGGTGGCGGTGGACTCAGGTGGCACCAGCGCCCACATCACCGGCCCTGCCGAGTGGGAAAAACGCATTGCCACGGGCGAGTTCAAAGGCATTGGCATCAACGCCGGTTGATACCAGCTGCATCAAAAAAACCGGCGCTCTTTGCAGAGGCCGGTTTTTTATGCGTCATCCATTGCTCGTCGTGTGATGTGAGGTCAATGCAAATGACGCGGCTTGCGTCCACCATGGCCCGAGCCACCGTGCCCGTTGCCTCCTGAGCCACGGGGAGGTCGCCCCAGGTCCAGCGAGTTCACCAGATTGTCGAAGCGCTGTGAGAAAAGTTGATCAATTTCGTTGACCACGCCGCCCAACTCAGCCCCGTCAAAATGGCGCTCCATCAGGTGAACCACATCGTTGACCAGCATATCGCGCTGCGCTTGCATGATGTCTGCAGGCGTGGGGCCGACGAAGAGCATCAAGAAGTCATCGCGAGAATCTTGACCTCGGTTTTCGTCTTCATCGTCGAAATCGTTGTCGTAAAAAGTAACTTCAATGGCAGCACCCGCAGAGGTCAACTCATTGAGGTTCATGCACATGTCGTCCAAGCACTGACGAAAGTCGTCATCACCAGGAACGGTCCAACACATTTGCAGCGCATGCTCTTGCGCGTCTAAGCGAATGCCGGGTTCTTCTGGGTAGGCGCTGGTCGCGCCTTCGTCCAGAGAACGGGCTCCCGCGTATTGCCACAAAGGTCGCAGCGCGTCTTGCAACTGGTCCAAGCCCACATCTGAACGCAGTGGCACTTGACCATGGACGTGAATTTCATACGCGGCGTTATAACGTGCCATGACGAAACCCCCTTCTTTGCAACCTGATTAAAAATACCGCCTCAAGTTGCCGTCAGACTCGATGTCGACGGCACCTCATGGCTTTTGTTCGCGCTCTATTGTGCCACGCGGTGTCGACGTGACACCTAGTCTGAGTGACCAGAGATCAGCGCGGATTGGACATCAGCTTGTCAGCCAGCGCCTGAAAGGCAGGCAAAGAGGTGGGATCGTTGAAGGCGTTGGCAGCCATGGGGAACGAGGCATAGCGCGCAATCACCATTTCCGCTTTCGGATCGATGTAAATGGTTTGTCCGTGTACACCGCGGGCGGCAAAAGCGCCATTCGGGTTATGCAAGACCCACCACATGTTTCGGTAGCTGGCGCCCGGCAGTGTGGCGTAGCCTGCTTTCGTGAAGTTGTTTTTATCGCCACCACGGCGAATGTCATCGACCACCGCCTTGGGAATGATTTGCTGACCGTTAAAGCGCCCATCTTGACGCATCATCTCGCCAAAACGTGCCAAATCGCGCAGTCCGGTGTTGAGGCCACCGCCTGCGAATTCGGTGCCTTCGGTATCAATCGCAATGTAGGCATCTTGCTCCATGCCCAATTTGCTCCAAATGCGCTCCGACAGATTTTCGCCCACCGTTCGCTGGGTCACACGTCGAATCAACCAGCCCAACACATCGCTGTTGACTGTTTTGTAGGCAAACGCCTGTCCATGCTCACCCTCGGGCTGTACCGTTTTTAAGAAGTCATAAAAGCTCTTGGGGCCTTGATAACCCGGGGGGCGTGGCAGGACATTGCCCGCGCGCACATGGTCCCAAACTTCAGCTTTAGGGTCTGCATAGTTTTCGCTGTACTTGAGGCCGGTGGTCATGTCGAGCACTTGCCGAACCGTGGCGTTGCCAAAACCGCTGTCTTTGAGCTCAGGAATGTAGGACGAGACCTTGGCGTTGGCGTCGAGCTTTCCTTCCTCGACCAAGACCGCACCCAAGGTGCCAAAAAATGATTTGGTCACCGATTGCCCGGCATGCTGTCCGCTGGCCGTCAAGGCGCCGAAATAGCGTTCATACACAATCTTGCCTTGGTGCAAAACCACAATGCCATCTGTGTAATTGGCCGAGAGCGACTGCGCCCACGTCATGGGTTCGGTCTTGCCCAAAGGCGTGAACGTCACGCCATCAAGGTCAGCGCGTTCAGCCCGGGGCAACGCCGAAGGTGTGGCGACACCGCGCGAGACATTGCTGGTGGCCATCAATTCACGTCCGTGCGAGAAGGACCAACGAAATTTGGGAAATGTGTAGAAAGAGCCATCGGCCCAACGAATCACCTTGTCGGGTGGTGGGGGCGAGCCCACCATCCATCCGAGCTTGACGGGATCGGTTTGTTCGGCTGTCGGCAATGCGGCTTGTGCATGCACCTGTGAGGCGAGCCCCAACATCAACAACACGACCGCGACCCCTACCCTGCGTTGATCCAAAAACATAGCATTGCCTTTCATTGTGTTGCCATGAGTTTATGAACGTTCAGGGGGCTGTCTCTAGGGTGAAAACCCGCGCCGTTACGGTCAAGCGCGGCACAGCTGGGTGAGCGTTCGCACATCAGCCAAGCTGCCCAACTGCCAGCAGGCACGGGTGATGTCATCAGCCCGTTGCTGCCCCAGAACGGGCGTCACCAAGGCATTGAATTTGTCTTGCAGCTGGGCATCGGTGAGTGGCTTTTGCAAAGAACCGATGGCATGCTCGACATGCACATCGACCCGCTCACCGTTCTTGAGCAAGGCGCTCACGCGCACCGCTGCTTCTTCAATGCTGTCGTCCACCACCGCTTGCACCTTGTTACGCGTTTGCACCACCAACGGATCATTCACCACCGCATCCGCAAACTCGTCCTCCCCTGCACGGCCATAAATCAGGCCTGCCGCACACCCGTGGTAGACACTGAACTTGCCTTGCAAGCCATCTTTGGGTTCTTTCTTGCCGGTGAGCTCCAGCACCAGCGAATGCACGCGCAAATCGATGCGCTCGACCTGCTCCGGCGTGACACCACGCTCGCGCAACTGAACACAGGCGTCAATGCTTGGATGGATCACGATGCCACAGGCAAATGGCTTGTAGGTGTTGAAAGAAATCTCAAACCGAGCGCCCAATTCGTCGGTGATTTCGTTCCAAGCGCGTTTGTCTGACGCCACCTGGATAAAACCACGCGGCGCCTCCAGCGCCTTGCTGCTGGCGGTGAAACCTTGGCTGGCTAACAGTGCAGACATCAGCCCTGCACGTGCTGCGCCACCGGGGTGAAAGGGTTTGGTCATGGTGCCGAACTGCTCGCGCAGGCCCACGGGCTGGGACGCCGCAATGCCCAAGGCCATGGCGGTTTGTTCGGCATTAAGTTTGAGCAAACGCGCACACCCTGCCGCTGCGCCCAGCATGCCGGTAGAGCCCGTGATATGCCAACCTCGGTCGTAGTGATCGGGGTACATGGTGTTGCCCACGCGGCATGCGACGTCAATGCCCAGCACCAAGGCATCCAGCACATCGCGGCCCGACAAGCCTTGGTGTTCTGCCATGGCCAGCACCGCAGACGCGACCGGCCCCGCGGGATGGATGATGGTCTTGAGGTGGGTGTCGTCAAAGTCAAAGGTGTGCGAGGTGATGCCGTTGACCAACGCCGCATTGCACATATCGAGTTGCTCTGTGCGTCCCAGCACCGAAGCCTGGGCCGAAGGCTCAAGCAGCTTGGCGGCGGCCACCGCAATGTCTGCAGCCTCATGGTGGGCCGCGCCAATGGCACAACCCAGCCAGTTATAAAAGGTCCGATGCGCCTCGTGATCTACCGCATCCGTCCAACCACGCGATGGATGTTGTGCCACAAATTCCGCCAGAATGCGGGTGACGGCGGGAGCGTGGATATCCGCCAATACGACAGTGTTGCGAGCCATAAAAATCCTCAGTAAAGAATGGTGAAAAATTAGTCGTCGAGCTGAATGTTGCGGGCCTTGGCCAACGCCGTCCATCGCCCGATTTCAGAACGTATGTGCTGGCCAAACTCCTCGGGCGTCATCGCCCATGGCATCACCGCTTCAGCGGCGAGTTTGTCTGCCAAATCAGGCGCCTTGAGCACACTGCCCAGCGATTCGTTGAGTTGACGCACCACCGAGACCGGCATGCCCGCAGGGCCTGCCACGCCATACCACTGCATGGCATTGAATCCCTGTAAGCCCACCTCTTCCATCGTGGGCACGTCCTTGAGCAAGGGGCTGCGCTGCTTGCCTGTGACGGCCAAGGCACGCACGCGCCCTGAGCGCAAGTGGGGCAACGCCGCCGCAAGCCCGGGAAACAGCGCCTGGGTTTGATCGGCAATCAAATCATTGAGTGCGGGCGCAATGCCTCGGTAGGGAATGTGCAACATGAACACCCCCGTCTCTTGCTTGAAGAGTTCCATGGTCAGATGGGTCAACGAGCCTGGGCCTGCTGAGCCGTAGTTCACACGGGTGGGATTGCGTTTGACGTAATCAATGAATTCCTTCAGCGTGCGTGCGGGGACCGATGCATTGACCACCAACACATTGGGCGTCATGCCTATCATGCCGACGGGCGTGAAGTCACGCACCGCGTCATAGCTGACTTTGCGCGTGGCGGGTGTGGTGCCATGGGTGGCGACATAGGACTGCATCAACGTGTAGCCATCGGCTGCGGCACGTTGCGTGGTTTGGCATGCCACCACACCACCGCCACCGCTGAGGTTGTCAACCACAAAGGTTTGCCCCAGCACTCGCCCCCAGCGTTCGGTCACCACACGACCCACCATGTCTGAGCCGCCTCCTGCTGCGACAGGCACGATGTAGCGAATCGGCTTGCTCGGATAGCCCTGCGCTTGGGCTGCCAGCGGGGCAGCAAGAGTTGCGGCTGCCGCTTGCAATAGTTGTCGGCGCTTGATGCGTGTGTGCATGCGCTTGTCTCCTAGTTATGTGCGTATGTTGACATCTCCGACCTATGATGTAAATTGCATCTTTTTGAATAATTAATGCATTTATCAAATTAATTCACCATGGCCGCTCAACCTTCTATCGCCGATCTCCGCGCCTTTGTCACCGTGGGCGAGCAACAAAGCTTTGCCGCCGCGGCCAAAACCTTGCACCTGTCTCAGCCCGCACTCTCGCGGCGCATTGCCAACCTTGAAGCCGTCTTGGCCGTGCGCTTGTTCGACCGCACCACACGCAGTGTGGAGCTCACGCATTTGGGGCACAAGTTTTTTGCGGAAGTGAGGCACACGCTTCAAGAACTTGAACGTTCGGTCACTGGACTGCACGATGCCGCACAGCTGGAAACGGGTGACATCACCGTTGGCTGTGTGTTTTCTGCTGTGCATCATTTTTTGCCCGAGGTCATTCGATCCTTCAGAAACAAGCATCCCAACGTGATGGTGCGCATCATTGAAGAAGGTGCCGATGAAGTGCTGGCCAGTGTGAAAACAGGGGAAGCCGACTTCGCCATCAACTACATCGGCATGCATGATCCTGAGGTTGAGTTCACGCCCTTGCTCCAAGAGTCTTTTGTGCTCGCCTGCCCGGCTGACCATGTGTTGGCCAAACGCCGTTTTGTACGCTGGGAAGAACTGGCGAATCACGCCTATGCCTTGGTTTCACACGCAAGTCGCAACCGTGTTTTGATTGATCAGGCTTTGGCCCATGTAGGTCGCAAACCTCGTCCTGCTTGCGAAGTGCGGCACATTTCCACCTTGATTGGGTTGGTGCAGAGTGGATTGGTGGTGGCTGTCGTGCCTCGGTTGACACTCCCCACAGACCGTTCGGCAGTTGTCGGTGTGCGGCTGGAAAACCCACCCATCACACGAACCATTGGGCGTATTCAGCGTGCCGGGCGCACCCTGTCACCCGCTGCCCAGGCTTTCGTGGATATGCTGATGCACGCGGGGCGCGAAAAATCACGTTGATGGTGCCCGAGACCGGAATCGAACCGGTACGCCCCTTTCGGAAAGCGAGAGATTTTAAGTCTCTTGTGTCTACCAATTTCACCACTCGGGCGGTGTCGTTGCGTGGTCGAATTTTACGCCAGCGGGTTTGCGAACTGAGGGCATCGGCTATATTAACTACAGCTTTTTTTAACAACCGCTTCCTTCCTCCCTTTCATTCACACTTTAGGAGTTCACACATGGCACAACGCACCCATCAAGCACTCATCGCGGTTTTACTCGGTCTTTGTCTGGGCGCAGCCCATGCAGCAGATCAGAAAGCACCAGCAGCTGCCGAACCGAGCGTGAAAAAGTCGGAATCAGGTATTTGTCATGACAAGAGCAGCAACTCTTATGGCAACACCAAAAAGTTCCAGGCTTTTGCCTCCATGGATGAATGCATCAAGAGTGGTGGTCGCGCGCCTGCAGGGGCCGCCAATGCAGAGCCTATCGTGAAGAAATCAGAGTCTGGCATCTGCCACGACAAGAACAGCAACTCTTATGGCAACACAAAAAAGTTCACCGAATTCAAAACTTTGGATGAATGCGTGAAAAGCGGCGGCACACTACCTAAAAAATAACACATTGCCCCACAAAAAAGCCCGCTGATCAGCGGGCTTTTTTTCATCCAAGTTGCTGCGAATGCATGGCGACTTGATCAAATATTTTTTGCCGAATCTCGTTCTTGCGACGCAGTTGTGAGCGCTTGTTCGAGGGCACGTCTTGTTCAGACTTAGGCTCCCACACGATAGGCAAGTTCCAATGTGTCTGGCCAACGCGTGCTTGAGCCCCCAACTCTTGCCACAAGGTGTCATAGCTCTGCCCTACCCGTTTAGACAGGGTGCGGTAACTGGAGTACACATGTTTGTCGTTGGCCACGCCTAGCATTCCAGTCAGCATCCATCCCTGAACCAAACCTTGCAACGCCGTCATCACAATATTGTGTGGGCGCGTACGCTCCATCTTTTGAGTCACGGTCTTGATCTCTGAGCTGGTATTACGCATGCCTTGCATATTGCCAATCACCAGCACTGCGCCAGGCCCCTGCATGCCCACCATCTCACACGGCAAGATGCTGAATGCTGTGCGCATCACGGAAGTGTCATTGAGCTTGAGGTGCAGCTCTAACTCACCCTCACGCCCCAAAGCGCGTCCTGGCTGCAAGGTCAAACGCACAGTGCCTTCAGGGTAAGTTTGGGTAAACAGTTCGTACCAGCCCTGGGCGTAAAAGTTTTGCACTGCGGACAAAGGAAAACGCTGGAGCATCCATTCAAAATGGCCTAAAAGCGCAGCCGTGCGTTGCGTTGGGTTGAGCCCATGCCACAAGTAAGGCCGCATAGGACGCAACAGCGCTGGGAGGTCGGACACCGTCAGGGCCTCCAAACCTTTGTCAGTCAAAAACGTACGAATGCTGTGCAGTTGTTTTTTGCACAGCCAATAACGCAAGCGAAACTTCACCCATCGCTTGGTCGTTTGCAGCCAGCCGCCGGCCGCATCATCCGTGGCACGGAAGATAGCCTGAGGACTGTCACTGGGCAACGAACGTTTACCGGATAAAAGCATGAATGAGATGAGGGGCAAAAAAAAGCCTCGTAACACTGTTACGAGGCTCTTAGACTGGAGCGGGAAACGAGGCTCGAACTCGCGACCTCAACCTTGGCAAGGTTGCGCTCTACCAACTGAGCTATTCCCGCGCGGTGTTAATCAACCGAAGTCAATATTCTAAAAGAAATTTAGCGTTAAAACAGGCTGGGCTCATAAAATTTTTACATTCTCTGACCACGACGGGTCTAATGCATCATGCACAAAAAACCATCCCCTCGACCTGATCAGGCTTGGTGGACGCACGCGTCCGCCACCATGGGTAAGGCCTTAGAAGGTTTGTCGCATCAAGAGGCTGCTGAACGCTTGACGCAGTTTGGCCCCAACACATTTCGAAACCACCATCGCCACTCGCTGCTGCGGCAGTTTTTGTCTCGGTTTCAAAACCCACTGGTGATCGTGCTGTTGATTGCGAGCTCAGTCTCGGCCTTGACGGGCGAAGTGGCCAACTTTGTCATCATCAGCTGCATTGTGTTGATGAGCGTGAGCTTGGATTTTGTGCAGGAATACCGCGCCAACGCAGCAGCAGAAAAACTCAAGCAATCGGTGTCGGTGCGCACCACGGTCTGGCGCGATGGACAAGCAACGGTTGTTCCGATGCAAGAGGTGGTGCCCGGTGATTTGTGCATCTTGCATGCGGGTGATCTCATTCCTGCAGACGCCTTGGTACTCGAAGCGCGTGACTTCTTTGTCAACCAATCTTTGTTGACGGGCGAGGCTTTTCCGGTCGAAAAGCATGCAGGCACAGTTCCTGACTCCGCCACCGACATGCAAGAGGCCACCAACGCGGTGTTCATGGGCACTTCGGTGGTGGGTGGCAGTGCACGGGTATGGGTGGTCAAAACCGGCACGCAGACCGCCATTGGTGACATTGCAGACAGCTTGGACAAGCCCACCCAAGCCACCTCGTTCGAAGTCGGCACGCGGCGCTTTGGCATGTTGATCATGGCCTTGACCATGGGCATGGTGTTGTTTGTGTTGTTGGTCAACGCCTGGTTTCACAAGCCTTGGCTCGAATCGTTTTTGTTTGCGGTGGCCTTGGCGGTGGGGCTCACCCCAGAACTCTTACCCATGGTGGTTTCTGTCACGCTGTCACGCGGTGCCATTCGTTTGTCGCAACAGCACATGATTGTGAAACGCTTGACGGCGGTGCAAGACTTGGGCTCGATGGACGTGCTGTGCACCGACAAAACTGGCACCCTCACCGAAGCCAAAATTAGGCTGGAACGCCACGTGGATGTGTCCGGACGCGAGAGCCCACATGTGTTTGAGTTGGCCTATCTGAACAGCTTCTTTGAAACGGGTTTGAAGAGCCCTTTGGATGAAGCCATTCTTCAACACCACACATGCGACATTGGGCACTGGCAAAAGATCGATGAAATACCGTTTGACTTTGAGCGCCGCTGCGTATCGGTCTTGATTGACGATGGCAAGCAACGCTGGTTGGTGGCCAAGGGCGCTGCCGAAGACATGCTGCGTCTGTGCTCGTACAGCCACAGCGAAGGTGGCACGCTGGAAGATCTGGACGACGATAAACGCAACGAAGCCATCGCACACTACCGCGCGCTCGAAGCGCAGGGACTGCGCGTGCTGGGCATTGCGTGGCGCGAGGTCCCGCTCGATCACACAGTAGCCGCGATCAACGACGAGTCAGATCTCGTGTTGGCTGGCTTTGCCGCCTTTTTAGATCCGCCCAAAGAAAGCGCAGCCACCGCGTTGGCTGAGCTGCAAAAATTGGGCATTGCCATCAAGATCGTCACCGGAGACAGCGACTTGGTGACACGTCATATTTGCCAACAGCTTGGCATTGCGGTGCAAGGCGTTTTGACGGGCAAAGAGATTGCGCAGCTGGATGCCCTGGCCTTGCAACGCCGCGTGGAAACTGCCAATCTGTTTTGCCGGGTCAACCCCACTCAAAAAGAACGCGTGATCTTGGCGCTCAAAGCTAACGGCCATGTGGTGGGCTATATGGGCGACGGCATCAACGATGCGCCGTCTTTGCATGCGGCTGATGTGGGCCTGTCTGTCGATTCTGCGGTCGATGTGGCCAAGGCCGCGGCCGACATGATTTTGCTGAAACAAGATTTGCATGTGTTGCACGCCGGTGTGTTGGAGGGACGACGTACATTTGGCAACATCATGAAATACATCATGATGGGCACCAGCTCGAACTTTGGCAATATGTTCAGCATGGCAGGCGCCGCCTTGTTTTTACCTTTCTTGCCAATGCTGCCCACGCAAATTTTGCTCAACAACATTTTGTACGACGTGTCGGAAATTCCAATCCCGCTGGATCAGGTCGATGCACAAGAGCTGTCTCAACCGCGCGTGCTCGACTTGGGCTTCATTCGCAACTTCATGCTGGTGATCGGGCCCATCAGCTCCTTGTTTGACTTCTTGACCTTTTATGTGCTGTTGACCGTGCTGAACGCGCACGAGTCTTTGTTTCAAACCGGGTGGTTCATTGAATCGTTGTGCACCCAAGTGTTGGTGATTTTTGTCATTCGTACGCGTGGCAACCCGTTCAAGAGCCGCCCTCACCCACTGCTGACCACCACCTCTTTGGCCGTGGTGGCGCTGGCGATTGGCTTGCCACTCACGCCCGTGGGTGCGCAGCTTGGGTTTGTGCCACCGCCACTTTATTTTTACGCGATCTTGGCGGCCATGGTGTTGGCCTATTTGTGCATGGTGGAACTGGCCAAGCGCTTCTTTTACCAACACGCTGCGCGGTTCAGCCCAGCGCCTTGGCGATCCGGTGCCGCCCCACCGTTGGCTTAGGGCATTGGCCTTTGGGCAATTCAAACCACTGGCGCACATCCTCTTCCAGACCCACGCCATGCATGAAGTTGTAAATGGCTTTCTTCAGACCACGCCCTAAGCTGTCGTGGTCGGTCCCGGTGGGGTCAATGAACCCGATGTCGTTTTTGGCAAAACTCACCTCGGGTAAGGGCACCAGTTCAATGCCGTAGGCTTGAGGATCTTTGCCCACAGGTGAATGCACGGTGCAGGCAAAGCGATGGAAGAAACCGCTTTGAATGCACCCGTTTTCGAACAGCTGACGCACATACTCCAAAGCATCGACCGTGTCTTGCACGGTTTGGGTCGGAAAGCCGTACATCAAGTAAGCGTGCACAAGAATGCCTGCATCCGAAAAGCCTTTGGTCACACGCGCCACTTGCTCCACCGAGACGCCTTTTTTCATCAACCCAAGCAGGCGATCCGATGCGACTTCCAGGCCGCCGGACATGGCGATACAACCGCTCTCGGCCAGCAACTCGGCCAGCTCCGGTGTGAAGGTTTTTTCAAACCGAATATTCCCCCACCATGACACATGGAGCTGGCGGCGCAAAATTTCTTCTGCCAAAGCCTTGAGGGCTTTCGGTGGCGCCGCTTCGTCGACAAAATGAAAGCCGGTTTGACCGGTCTCGGCCACGATGCGTTCCATGCGATCGACCAAGGTCACAGCAGAGGCTGTTTCGTAGCGGGAGATGTAGTCCAGGCTCACATCGCAAAAGCTGCATTTCTTCCAATAGCACCCATGCGCCACGGTGAGTTTGTTCCAGCGCCCATCGCTCCACAAACGGTGCATGGGGTTGAGCATGTCGAGCAGCGACAGATAACGGTCTAAGGGCAAGCCATCCCAGGTGGGTGTGCCTACGTCTTCAAACGGCACATCGGGTTCGGCCCAGTTCATCAAGCGCACCTGGCCTTCTGGGTTGCGCACAAAGGTGCGCACCAAACGCTGCACACTGCGCCGGTCTTGCGCGTGTTCCAACAAGGCCAACAAAGGGCGCTCGCCTGCATCCAGGGTGACAAAGTCCACGTAATCAAACACCCGTGGCTCGGTGAGCTCACGCAACTCTGTGTTCACAAAGCCACCGCCCAACGCAATGCGAATGCTAGGGTTATGGGCTTTGATGGTTTGGGCGATTCGAAATGCCGCATACACCGCCCCCGGAAAAGGCACGGACAACAACACCATCTGCGGCTGATGCTTGGCAAGCGCCTGCAGGGTGAGTTGACGCAGCGTCTCGTCCACCAAGCTCGGCGCCGCCGCCAAGGCCTGGGCCAAGGGCTCAAACGTGGCTTGGCTTCCCGCCAGTGATTCGGCATAACGCACAAACTCAAAGCGCGAATCCACCGCATCACGCAGCACATCGGCCAAATCGTTCAAATACAAGGTGGCCAAATGGCGCGCCCGGTCTTGCTGACCCAGGGCACCAAACGCCCAGGCTAGCGGGTCGCCACTGCCCTCATCGTCATACGCATCCAAAGCTGCAAACCGTGGCCCCTCAGGCAAGAAGCCACGCCCGGCAATACGATGGCTCAAGGTGGAATCACGCCCCTGCAAAAAGGCAATGGTGGGCGCAATGGTGGTTTGGTAACGCGAAAAGTAATCTAAAAAATAATTCACGCATGCTGAGCGTTCGGCGTCAGGCAGTGCCAAAGCGCAATCACGCACTTGCGCCAAGCCCTCAGGCGTGAACAAGGCCAGTACCAGGGCCAAAGCCAAGTCTTCTTGCACCGCATCGACTTGGTGGGAGCGCAAAAACCCGGTCAGATACGCGGTCGATGGGTAAGGCGTGTTGAGCTGCGTCATCGGCGGGATGAGGCTCAACACACGGATGGCAGCTGGCGTGGTGGCGCGATCAGCAACCTTGACTTGGGATGAAAGCACAATCAATCAGGCAAAAAAGCCACTGTGAAACACAGTGGCTTTTGATTTGGAGGCGCGACCCAGAGTCGAACTGGGCTGGACGAATTTGCAATCCGCTGCATAACCGCTTTGCTATCGCGCCATCGGCTTTGACGAAAAAGGGAAGCTGGAGCTTCCCTTGTCGAATTTGGAGCGGGAAACGAGGCTCGAACTCGCGACCTCAACCTTGGCAAGGTTGCGCTCTACCAACTGAGCTATTCCCGCATGAGAAGCATATTCTAGCGCATTTTTTCTGCTCTGCCGCAGGTGCGCCAGAAAAAACTCAGTGCTTGATCGCCTCGGCTTTCACCGCAGATTCTGTGGTGGGGTTGGCCACCACAGGCACATCTTCTGGCAAAGGCGTTGGCATCTTTTCCAACGCAATTTCAAGCACTTTGTCGATCCATTTGACCGGCACGATTTCCAAACCGTTTTTCACGTTTTCTGGAATCTCTTGCAAATCTTTGACGTTCTCTTCTGGGATCAGCACGGTTTTGATACCGCCACGCAAAGCAGCCAGCAGCTTTTCTTTCAAGCCACCAATCGCCGTGACTTCGCCACGCAAGGTGATCTCACCCGTCATCGCCACATCGGCCCGCACAGGAATGCCCGTGAGTGCAGACACCAAGGCGGTGGTCATGGCCGCACCGGCGCTAGGACCATCCTTGGGTGTCGCGCCATCGGGCACGTGGATGTGAATGTCACGCTTTTCGAGTAATTCCTCGGAAATGCCCAAACGACGCGCGCGACTGCGCACCACCGTGCGTGCAGCTTCGACCGATTCTTTCATCACGTCGCCCAAAGAACCGGTGCGGGTGATGGTGCCTTTGCCAATCATGATGGCGGCCTCAATGGTCAGCAAATCGCCGCCCACTTCGGTCCATGCCAGACCCACCACTTGGCCCACTTGGTTTTGTGCCTCAGCACGGCCATAGCTGTACTTGCGCACACCCAAGAAATCAGGCAAGTTATCAGCGGTGACTTTGACTTGCGCTTGCATTTGCTTGAGCAACAAAGCCTTCACCACCTTGCGGCAAATTTTAGAGAGTTCACGCTCCAGCGAACGCACACCCGCTTCACGGGTGTAGTAACGCACGATGTCGCGAACGGCAGACTCTTCCACCGCCAACTCAGACTCTTTCACACCGTTGTTCTTCATCTGCTTGGGCAGCAGGTACTTCACGGCGATGTGGGTTTTTTCGTCTTCGGTGTAGCCCGACAAGCGAATCACTTCCATGCGGTCCAACAGCGCAGGCGGAATGTTCATGGAGTTGGAGGTAGCCACAAACATCACATCGCTCAAGTCGTAATCGACCTCCACATAGTGGTCGCCGAACTTGTTGTTTTGCTCAGGGTCCAACACCTCGAGCAAAGCGCTGGAAGGATCACCACGGAAATCCGTGCCGAGCTTGTCGATTTCATCCAACAAGAACAAAGGGTTGCGTGTGCCGACCTTGGTCAAGCTCTGCAACACTTTGCCCGGCATGGCGCCAATGTAAGTGCGGCGATGGCCACGAATCTCAGCCTCATCGCGCATGCCACCCAAGGCCATGCGCACGTATTTACGGCCCGTGGCTTTGGCAATCGATTGGCCGAGCGAGGTTTTGCCCACACCAGGAGGGCCCACCAAACACAAGATAGGGGCTTTGACCTTGTCCACGCGCTGCTGCACCGCAAGGTATTCCAAGATGCGGTCTTTGACTTTGTCCAAACCGTAGTGGTCTTCGTTCAACACGTTTTCGGCATTGCCCAAATCGTGTTTGATTTTGGTTTTCTTGCTCCAAGGCAATCCGACCAACACATCGATGTAGTTGCGCACCACGGTTGCTTCAGCCGACATGGGCGACATGAGCTTGAGCTTTTTCAGCTCGGCATCAGCTTTTTTGCGCGCCTCTTGAGGCATGCGGGCGGATTTGATCTTTTTCTCGATCTCTTCAATGTCTGCGCCCTCTTCGCCTTCGCCAAGTTCTTTTTGAATCGCTTTGACTTGCTCGTTCAAGTAGAAATCGCGTTGGTTCTTTTCCATTTGGCGCTTGACGCGACCACGAATTTTTTTGTCGACGTTCAAGATGTCGACTTCGCGCTCCAACTGCTCGTACAAGTTCTCCAAACGGTCCCGCACAGGCGACAAATCGAGCACAACTTGTTTGTTCTCTAACTTGAGCGGCAAGTGCGCGGCAATGGTGTCCGCCAAACGACCTGGGTCGTCGATGCTGGCAATCGAGGTCAAGATTTCGGGTGGGATTTTCTTGTTCAGTTTGACGTACTGGTCAAACTGCTGCATCACCGCGCGACGCAAGGCCTCGACCTCGCTGCCCACTTCAGCAGGCGGGACTTCAATGGGCGTGACATGGGCGGTGAAATGTGATTCACCATCTTCGATGCCATCGACTTTGGCGCGTTGCTGCCCTTCCACCAACACCTTGACGGTGCCGTCAGGCAACTTGAGCATTTGCAAAATCGTCGACACACAGCCAACCTCAAACATGTCGGTGACCGCAGGCTCATCTTTGGCCGCGGCTTTTTGTGCCACCAACATGATGCGGCGCTCATCGGCCATCGCCGCTTCAAGCGCTTTGATGCTCTTGGGGCGCCCCACAAACAAGGGGATGACCATGTGGGGGAACACCACCACATCGCGCAAAGGCAAGAGCGGCAGCTCGATCGGGGTAGCGGGTAACGGTGGTTGTCCAGACATGGTCAGCCTTCCAGTAAAAAAGGGACAGCGTTGTCGCCGTCCCCGAGATCAATCATCAAGCCTTCTTGGCGGCCTCTCGGTACACCAACAAGGGGGGTTTGTTTTCGTCAATGGTGGCTGCTTCCAGCACCACTTTTTCAACATTGCTCGCGTTAGGTAACTCAAACATGGTGTCGATCAGCGATTGTTCAAGGATAGATCGCAAACCACGAGCACCTGTTTTACGTGCCAACGCTTTTTTAGCAATAGCGCGCAGGGCATCGGGGCGAATCTCAAGCTCAGCACCTTCCATCGCCAGCAGTTTGCCATATTGCTTGACCAACGCGTTCTTGGGCTCGGTCAAGATTTGCACCAAGGTGTCTTCCGTCAATTCAGCCAAGGTCGCCACCACAGGCATGCGACCCACCAGCTCAGGAATCAGGCCGAACTTGATGATGTCTTGTGGCTCCACCTCGCCAAACACTTCGGTCAGGCTGCGGTTTTGCTTGCTCTTGACGGTGGCGCCAAAGCCAATGCCTGAGGCCTCGGTTCTGGCTTCAATCACCTTTTCCAAGCCCGCAAATGCGCCGCCACAGATGAACAAGATGTTCGTGGTGTCCACTTGCAAAAAGTCTTGGTTCGGATGCTTGCGACCACCTTGGGGCGGGATGCTGGCCATCGTGCCTTCGATCAGCTTGAGCAAGGCTTGTTGCACGCCCTCGCCCGACACATCACGTGTGATGGAGGGGTTGTCAGACTTGCGCGAAATTTTGTCGATTTCATCGATGTAGACAATGCCGCGCTGTGCGCGCTCCACATCGTATTCGCAGCTTTGCAGCAACTTTTGAATGATGTTCTCAACGTCTTCGCCCACATAACCGGCTTCGGTCAAGGTGGTGGCATCGGCCATGACAAACGGCACATTCAGCATGCGCGCCATGGTTTGCGCCAGCAAGGTCTTGCCTGAACCGGTGGGGCCAATCAGCAAGATGTTGCTCTTGGAGAGCTCCACATCGTCCTTCTTGGCGCCTTCTTTGTGCTTCAAGCGCTTGTAGTGGTTGTAAACCGCCACCGACAAGGCGCGCTTGGCGGGTTCTTGACCAATCACATAGTTGTCGAGGTTGGCCTTGATTTCGGCTGGCGTGGGCAAGTCGCTGCGTGTGAGCTGCGCCGCGTCCCCCTCAGGCAATTCGTCACGAATGATTTCATTGCACAAGTCAATGCATTCATCGCAAATAAAGACCGAGGGTCCTGCGATGAGTTTTTTCACCTCGTGCTGACTCTTGCCGCAGAAAGAGCAGTACAGGTTTTTTTCGCTCGAAGCGCCTTTTTTATCAGCCATGAAATGCTTTAGAAGATATGCCTCGAATATTAACCGCGCTTGCTGATCACTTGATCAATCAAACCGTACTCTTTCGACTCATCTGCACTCAAATAGTAATCACGCTCGGTGTCGCGCTCGATTTTCTCGAGCGGCTGGCCCGTGCGATCGGCCAAGATGCGGTTGAGTTGGTCACGGGTTTTCAAAATTTCACGGGCGTGAATTTCAATTTCCGTCGCTTGGCCACGGGCGCCGCCCAAAGGCTGGTGGATCATGACCTTGGAGTTGGGCAGCGAGAAACGCTTGCCCTTCTCACCTGCCGTCAGCAAAAACGCGCCCATGCTGGCCGCCATGCCAATGCACAGCGTCGACACGTCGGGCTTGATGAAGTTCATGGTGTCGAAGATCGACATGCCAGCACTCACCGAACCACCGGGCGAGTTGATGTAGAGCGAAATGTCCTTGTCGGGGTTCTCGCTTTCCAAGAACAACAACTGAGCGACCACCAGATTGGCGGTTTGGTCATTCACCTCGCCCACCAAGAAGATCACGCGCTCTTTGAGCAAACGTGAATAGATGTCGTAAGACCGCTCGCCGCGGCCCGACTGCTCGATCACCATGGGGACCATGCCCAAGGCTTGTGTTTCCAGTGCGCTCATGTTGT
>Ga0228699_1000247_pt1 | contig 47010 bp, 36 predicted proteins | sample McNCre217_Aug_MG_FD_178016 | JGI IMG/M metagenome (GOLD analysis project Ga0228699, IMG submission 178016) | Freshwater microbial communities from McNutts Creek, Athens, Georgia, United States - 2-17_Aug_MG | ecosystem: Environmental > Aquatic > Freshwater > Creek | place: USA: Georgia... | reverse complement strand
CATTCACGGCCTCGTCATCGCCCCATAAAATCGCGAACTTGTTCACGATGTGCGGGTGTCTTTTGGCCGTGATGAGCGGACGAACCGTCACCGGCATGGATTGCAGCCAGCGTACCCCATATCCATTCAGACGCTCGGCCGTGAGCATCGACGGCTCCGAGTTCTGAAAATCGGAAGCGCCCGGACAGGCCGCCGCGGAGGCCAGGGAAAACCCGGCCACTGGCAGCCCCGACAACGCTGCGGCAACATTTTTTCCACGCGCACTGAAAAAGTCAGACTTTTGCATCAAGGTCTCCATCAACAATTGAAACGTTCGGAGACATTGTGCACGTCGTAACGGCTTGTATTGAAAAACAGGGATTCAAAAATGACGACTGTGACACGGGATTGATCATTCGGCTCCATTTAGATCCAGGCAGCAGACATCTGCCGGACCGGCAGTAACGCTGACGAGATGGCGGCATATTCGAGGCTCATGGCCTGAGCCATCCCGCTGATCCGGCATCCGGCCCAGGCGAGACCCCAGGGCAATTCGCTGCGCAGGGGGCCCACGCCTGACCGCAGCAATGGCCGGGAACGCCGCAGCGCCCGCCTATGCCAGATCTGGCGCCCCCGTCGCTACAATCATTCGCCCCACCGCCCGACCCGGCGGCTGATCCTTCACGCACCAGACCACTCCGCCTCTGTCATGAGCGACGCGAACAAGACTCCTGCCGACGGCGCCGCCGTCGAGCACAAGACCAGCAATTTCCTGCGCGCCATCATCGAGCGTGACCTGGAACAGGGCACCTACGCCAGCCGCCGCTGGGCCGGCACCCCCGGCGATGCCGCGCACCATGCGGCCGGCGCGCCCGACCCCGCGAAGATCCGCACCCGCTTCCCGCCCGAGCCGAACGGCTACCTGCACGTCGGCCACGCCAAGAGCATCTGCCTGAACTTCGGGCTGGCGCGCGACTACGGCGGCGTCTGCCACATGCGCTTCGACGACACCAACCCGGAGAAGGAAGAGAAGGAATACGTCGACGCCATCCTCGACGCGGTGCAATGGCTCGGCTTCGGCTGGAATTCGTCGTTCGGCGGCCGCACGGAGAGCCATCTCTATCACGCGAGCAACTATTTCGACCTGATGTACCGCGCCGCCGAGGCGCTGATCGAACACGGCCACGCCTACGTCGACGAGCAGACGCCCGAGGAGATGCGCGCCAACCGCGGCGACTTCGTCACGCCCGGCAAGGACAGCCCGTTCCGCGGCCGCAGCCCCGCCGAGAACCTCGCCCGCTTCCGCGAGATGCGCGACGGCGCGCACGCGGACGGCGCGATGGTGCTGCGCGCGAAGATCGACATGGCGAGCCCGAACATCAACCTGCGCGACCCGGCGATCTACCGCATCCGCCGCGCCACGCACCACAACACGGGCGACCGCTGGTGCATCTACCCGATGTACACCTTCGCGCACCCGATCGAGGACGCGCTGGAGCAGATCACGCACTCGATCTGCACGCTCGAATTCGAGGACCAGCGTCCGTTCTACGACTGGCTGCTGGAGCGCCTGACCGAGGCCGGCCTGCTGCAGGCGCCGCCGCCGCGCCAGTACGAGTTCGCGCGCCTGAACCTCACCTACGTCATCACCAGCAAGCGCAAGCTGGCGCAGCTGGTCAACGAAGGCCATGTCAGCGGCTGGGACGACCCGCGCATGCCCACCATCGTCGGTCTGCGCCGGCGTGGCTACACACCCGAGGCGATCCAGCTCTTCGCCGAGCGCATCGGCGTGACCAAGGCCGACAGCTGGATCGACTATTCGACGCTGGACATCGCGCTGCGCGACGACCTGGAGCACAAGGCGCACCGCGGCATGGCCGTGCTCGACCCCGTGAAGCTCGTGCTGACCAACTGGGACGAGGTCATGGGCGCCGGCCACCTGGAGCCCTGCACGCTGCCCGCGCTGCCGCACCCGCCCGAAGGCCAGCCGGCACCGGCCGCGCGCCAGTTCGTGATCGGCCGCGAGGTCTGGATCGAGCGCGAGGACTTCGAGGACGTGCCGCCCAAGGGCTACAAGCGGCTGTTCCCGGGCAACAAGGTGCGGCTGAAGGGCGGCTACGTCGTCGAATGCACAGGCTGCGAGAAAGATGCCGACGGCCGCGTCACCACCGTGCGCGCCACCGTCGTGCCCGACACCAAGAGCGGCACGCCCGGCGCGGACGCGGTCAAGGTCAAGGCCGCCATCACCTGGGTCAGCGTGGCGGACGGCGTGGCGGCGGAAGTGCGCCTCTACGACCGCCTGTTCACCGACCCGCAGCCCGACGCGGGCGGCAAGGACTTCAAGGCCAGCCTGAACCCGGCCAGCATGCGCACGATCACCGCCTACGTCGAGCCGTCACTCGCGCAGGCGGCGCCGGACGCGAAGTTCCAGTTCGAGCGTTTCGGCTACTTCGTGGCCGACCGGCTGGACCATGCGTCCGGACGTCCCGTGTTCAACAAGATCACGGGGCTGAAGGACGGCTGGAAGTAACGCCGGAAAGCCTGCCACCAGCCCAGCGGTTCATGACGCGGCCTGGCGACCCGCGTCTGGCAGATCCGCCAGCTTCTTGCGCAGCTGTCGCCGCTCCAGGCGCAGATCCTCCTGCAGGTGCGACAGGTTGAGCACCAGGTCCTGCAGCCGGGCGCCGGATCCGGCGGCGCCACCCAGCGGCATCGGGGCCGACGCCAGCTCGCCGAAGCTGGAGTTGTTCACCGACTGCACCTGCACCACCCGGTCGCGCAGATCAACGAACTGGTGCACCATCTGCTCGCCACTGGTGCGCAGCTCGCCTTCCACGGCGCCCAGATGCCGGTCCATCTCGCCGAGGTGCTGCGCCAGCAAGCTCTCCAGGCGCTCGAAACGCGCATCGAACACCGCAGCCACGGTGTCGGGCGAAGCGGTATCAGCCAGCAGCTCGTAGTGCGCCGACAGCACATCACGTGCACGCACCACCTGGGCCTCCAGATGGTGGAACTGCTGCTCCAGCGCACGCTCACGGTCCCTCAGCCGCGTGCGCAACCCGTCCAGACGATCGCCCTCCGCACGATAACTTCGATGCGCCCGGATACTCCAGAAAACGATCGCCACCGCAAGCAGCAGCACGGACGCCACCAGAAGAATCCGGGCCGCAGTGATATTGGGGGACTCGTTGATGTCAAGCAGACTGGGCACCACTGTCGTCGCCACCTTGAACTGGAGACGGGCCAGATCGTCGTTGAAATAGACCAGCAGCCGGTCACCCGCCATCACCAGAGGGACCAGCCAGACACAGGAGACGAACACGCCCCAGCCTGCCGCCCACCCGGACTTGATTCGATTCCACATGCGCAATCCCCCTGTTCGGATGGGGCCATCATTCCCCGGCACGGGCCCATCCGGTCCTTATTGTTACCAAATCTCACAAACCAACACAATCGCCCATCTTTCATACCACCCGTCAAGCCGACCCGCCAAATCATGCACTCAGATTTATGGAAGGGGCTTGAAGAATCTTCTCGCACCACGTCAGACATTCGTCAATCAATTCAAGGATATTCGCCGCTTGCACACGGGAACTCTGTACGGAAAATAAACTCATTCCATTCGAAGAGGTCAGCAAGTCGTACAGATCAACTTGGCAAAAGGAAGGATGAACGATGTCAGATCACCAAACACACGGCACTCCGCCGATGCCGCTCCTGCGGCGCCTGACGCGCTGGCTGGACACCGAGCAGGGTTCGGGTCACGCCAGATCGAACGGCATCGACAGCGCGCGGATGGACGTGGGTTATGAGGCAGCCTACACGCCCAGACCGACGGACCGGTCCGCAGCGCAGTCGCCCTTCGGGGAAGACCACTCGTCCACCTGACACCCGAACAGCCCCAGGGCCAGTGCCTGGGGGTCATTGACAGTCCGGAGCCGGTCGTGGGCGTGCGCAGCCTCTGGATGGCGTCGGCGCAGCAACTGCAGCCACTGCTTGAGGCGTCCGGCCCGGTAGCGGGGTTCGAACTGCACGCCCACCCGGATCCAGAAGTCCTGCAGCAGGTGCATCACCGCTGACCAGTCCATCGCCCGCGGCCCGAGGCCGAGGATGGCCAGGGCCAGTCCCGGATCGGCCACCAGACCGCGGCCCAGCATCAGCGTGTCGCAGCCGGATTCGGTCTGGCAGCGCCGCGCGTCGTCCGCGGTCCAGATTTCACCGTTGGCCACGATCGGCAGGTCGGGCACTTCCGCGCGGACCTCGGCGATGCGCGCCCAGTAGGCCGGCGGACGGTAACCCTGGTCACGGGTGCGTGCATGGATGACCAGCTCCGACACCCCCGCCTCGGCCACCGCCCGGGCGCACTCCCCGGCCCGGCGGTCGTCGGCCACGCCGAGCCGCATCTTGGCCGACACCGGCATCTCCGCCGGCACGGCCGCACGCACGGCCGCGACGATGAGGCCCATCAGTTCCGGCTCGTCCAGCAGCGCCGCACCGCCACGGTGGCGGTTGACCGACTTGGCCGGGCAACCGAAGTTCAGGTCGATGCCGGCCGGACCGAGTGACGCCAGGCGTGCAGCGTTGTCAGCCAGACACACCGGATCGGAGCCAAGCAGCTGCGCACGCACCGGCACCCCCGCAGACGTGTGGCCGCCATTTCGCAATTCAGGCAGGATGCGGTGAAATACACGGTCCGGCAGCAGCGTGTCGGTGACGCGGATGAATTCGCCGACACAGCGCTCGATGCCACCGGCCCGGGTGAGCAGATCTCGCAAGGTGCAATCCAGCAGCCCCTCCATGGGGGCCAGCAACAATCGTGGGGTGTTCATGCCCCGAAGTGTCCCCGATCCCGGCGCGTGACCTGCAGCGCATAATCCGGCGAGCCCAGCCAACGAACCCCATGGCCCTATACCGATGCAACCGATGCGGGCACTTGTCCGAGCCCGCCGATGACCAGATCGGCACGACCCTGGCCTGCCCGGCCTGTGGCACCGACAACCAGGCCTACCCCACTGTCCCGTTCGTGCGCACGATGCTGGACCGCTACTTCGCCACCCGCCGTGAACTGCGCGAAGCCCGGGCGGAAATCGAACGCCTGCGCGTGCATGTCGGAGAACCGGTGGCCGCGGCCGAACCGGCACCGAATGCGCACACCTTGCCCACCGATTTCGACACCCGCAACACCGACCATTTCTGCAGCCGGGTGCAGGTCGCGCCAGTGCTCGACTGGTTCCGCCAGGCGGGTGTCACGGTCGATCTGGATCCGCGCTCGCTCGAAACCTCGGGCCACTTCGACGAGGTCTCGGCCAGCATCGGCACCCGCTACCCGCACCTGCACGAGATCGTCGAGCGCATCCGTCTGGCACAGAAGCAGGACTACAGCTTCATCAACATCGACCTGAGCAAGCGCACGCCGGAAGACGTGACGACGCTGAACGAGTTCTGCCAGACCCTGGGCGAGAGCGGGTTCCTGTCGAAATACCTGCGCCAGGAGGGGGACCAGGTGGTGCGCCTGTCGCTGCAGAAGGCCGACACGGTGCGGCGCTTCTTCGATGGGGGCTGGCTGAGCTGGTTCAGCTTCATGCTCGGTCTGCGCCACCTGGTGGGTGCGGGCGTGGAATTCTCGGTGGCCCGCGACGTGAGCCTGTCATGGCCCAAGGACGAGGGGCACGGGCTGGATCTGGTGTTCCTGGTCGGTCAGGAGACGCCACTGTGCGTGCAGTGCCGCACCGGTGAGGTCATCCCCTATCTGGACCGCCTGATCCATGTGCGTGACCGGCTGGGGGTCGCACCGGAAAACTACCTGCTGTGTGTCAGCGACTTTTCCGAACAGCAGGCCGAGGACCTCTCGCGCCGCCACGGCCTGTCGGTGGCCACGCCCCGGACGCTCAAGGCCTGGTTCGAAGACCGGGTGCCGACCCGCTCACCGGACTGACACCCGACGCCCCAGCGTCATCAGCACGGCCACACCTCCCTTGATCTTGTCGCGCTCGAAGCGCGACCAGATCGGTCTGCGGATCGGTCAGCGCCTGGGCCAGCTGGACGATATCGCCCAGCAGCGTGGTGATGTCGTCGAGCAGGGCAAGCAAGCTGGCAGCGGCCATGACAGGACTCCGGGTAATGAAGCCGAAGATCCTGGCGCACCGCGATGACGCCGCGGCCTGCCGGGAGCCACCCGATCTTTCAGCCCGCGAAACGGGCGGGGAACGGTGTCTTTTTCGCACTTAAGTTTTGCCGGGCGGCCTCTAGCATGGCGCCATGCCCACCCAGACGCTCGCCGAACCAGCAGCCCGACTGCCCGCTTCTGCCCCCAGACGCAGCAGCTGGGCGGTGATGTGCAGCGTCGTGTTCGCGCTTTCGCTGCGTGAACTGAAGACACGTCTGGACGGTCGCTGGGGCGGGGCGGTGTGGGTGGTCGGCGAGCCGCTGCTCAACACGCTGGCCATGCTGGCGCTCTACAGCGCCATGCGGGCACAGACCATCGGCGGGGTGGACACGCTGCTGTTCCTGGTCAGCGGGCAGATGCCGTTCCTGCTGTTCCGGTCGCTGGCCACCCGCCTGATGGACGCCATCGACTCCAATCTGGGCCTGTTTGCCTACCGGCAGGTCCAGCCAGTGGACGCGGTGATCGCCCGCGCCGTGGTCGAAGTGCTGGTGTTCAGCGCCGTCATGGGCGCCTGCCTGGCCGGACTCGGATGGGCGGGCCACCCGGTACTGCCGAAAAAACCGCTGGAACTGTTTGCCGCGATCGCGCTGCTGATCGTGCTCGGCAGCGCACTGGGGCTGTTCCTGGCGGTCGGCACGGCGCCGCCACTCAACCGGCTGCGTGGCCTCGTCACCATGCTCTTCCTGCCGGTCTACGTGACCTCCGGCGCACTGATGCCGCTGGGCAGCCTGCCCATCTCGCTGCGGGGCTACTTTCTCTACAACCCGATCGCGCACCTGCTCGAACTGCTGCGCAGCGCCCTGATCGGCCCCGCCTACCAGGCCAGTCCCCACGTCGGCTGGTCGCTGCCGATCCTCTGGGCCCTGTGCCTCGTGCTCGCCGCGCTCGGTCTCTACCGTGCACGCCGCCATCGGCTCCAGATGGGCTGAACCCGCATGCTTGACCTGATCGACGTCACCAAGAGCTACCCGAGCCGCCTCGGTCGGCGCTATATCTTTCGAGATTTCAACCTGTCGATACCGGACGGCTGCAACACCGGCCTGATCGGACCGAACGGTGCCGGCAAGTCGACGCTGATGCGCCTGCTCGGCGGGCTGGAGCACCTGGACAGCGGCCGCATCGTCACCAACCGGAACGTGTCCTGGCCGATCGGACTGGCCGGCGGCCTGCAGGGTTCGCTGACCGGCCGCGACAACGTGCGCTTCGTCTGCCGGATCCACGCCGCGTCCGCCGAAGAGATGCGGGCACACGTGGCCTTCGTGCAGGAGTTTGCCGAGATCGGGGCGGCGTTCGATCTGCCGGTGAAAACCTACTCCTCCGGCATGCGCTCGCGGCTGATGTTCGGGCTGGCCATGGCCTTCGAGTTCGATCTGTACCTGATCGACGAGGTCACGGCCGTGGGCGACGCCGCCTTCCGCAAGAAAAGCCAGGACCTGCTGCAAGAGCGCCTCAGCCGCTCCAACGTCATCTACACCAGCCACAACATGGGCGAGATCGCGCGCCTGTGCAACATCGTGGTGCTGCTCAAGCCGGGCTCGGCCACCATCTACCACGACGTCAAGGAAGGCATTGCCGCCTACCAGCAACCGGCCATCGGGCCCCAACGCGAGGCCGTTGCCGCATGAATCGACTCCACGCTTTGCGCAAGTACTGGCTGGCCCTGCTGACGATCGCGCTGCCAATGGCGGTGGCCGCGGCGTACTACAGCCTGCTCGCCAGCGACCGCTTCGTCAGCACCACCGTGATCTCGGTGCGCCGTGCCGGCCACGAGGCGTCCGCGGTCAACGGCTTGTCCATGCTGCTGCCCGGCGCTGCAGCGATGTCGCAGGAGGACACGCGCTTCCTGCGCGAGTACCTGCACTCGCAAGGGCTGCTGCTGCGGCTGGACCCGGAACTGAAGCTGCGTCAGCACTACGAATCGGCCCACGCCGACCTCCTCCACCGCCTGTGGCCGGGGAGCAGCCAGGAGCAGTTGCTGGAGTACTGGCGCCAGCGGGTGGAGATCTCGCTGGACGAAGTCAGCGGGCTGCTGACCGTGCGGGTGCAGGGCTTCGATGCCATCCAGGCCCAGCTGATCAACCAGGCCCTGCTGCGCGAGGCCGAGGCCTTCGTCAACGACATCTCGCACCGGATCTCCGACGAACAGCTCGCTTTCGCCAAGGGTGAGCTGACCCGTGCAGAAGAGCAACTCACCGCCGCCCAGCGGACCCTGATCGACTTCCAGACCCGCCACCGCATGCTCGACCCCCAGGCCGATGCGCAGGCCACGGGCCAGCGCGCCGCAGAGTTGCGCGGCCGGCTCACGAGGCTGGAGGCCGAACTGTCCACCAAGCGGGCGTTCCTGCACGACGACGCGCCGGACATCATCACCCTCAAGGCCGAGGTCGCAGCCGTCCAGCAGCAGGTCGGCCGCGAAACACGGAGCGCCATGGCCTCGGGCGGTGACGCACTGAATCGCCTGGCCGTCACTTTCCACGACATCAAGACCCGAGCCGCACTGGCCGATGGCGCCTACCGCAGCGCACTCACCGCCGTGGAAGCGACCCGCATCGAGGCCAGCCGCAAGGTCAAGAGCCTCGTCGTCATCGAGCCGCCGACCCTGCCCGAGACGGCCGAGTTCCCGCGCCGCCTCTACGAACTGTCGACCCTCCTGCTGCTGTGCCTGGCCGTGTTCGGCATCGGGCACCTCGCCATCGCCACGGTGCGCGAACACCGCGACTGAGACCGCCCCAGGACCGCCAGATGAAACGACCTCAGACACTCGCCCTCTGCTGCCTCTGGTGGCTGGGCCACACCGGCACCGCCGCGGCGGAACCACCGGCCGCCACCGCGCAGGTCAGCACGGCCGCTGCCGCGAACCAGCCGGCCACGCCCGTGTTCGGTGCGCAGATGTTCAATGGCCACTTCGGCTCGCACTCGTTCACCGGTTTCAATCCGGACTACCAGATCGCGGTCGGGGACCGCGTCAGCGTGCGCATGTGGGGCGCGTTCACCATGGATCTGACCCAGGGCGTCGACGCCCAGGGCAACATCTTCCTGCCGAGCCTCGGACCGGTCCGCGTGCAGGGCGTGCGCAATGGCGAGCTGAACGAGCAGGTGCAGCAGCATGTCAAACGGGTCTTCCGCGCCAACGTCAGCAGCTACGCCAGCCTCGACACCGCACAGCCGGTGAAGATCTACGTCACCGGCTATGTCCGGCAGCCGGGGCTCTACAACGGCGTCTCGTCGAACTCGGTGCTGTACTACCTCGACCAGGCCGGCGGCATCGACGCCGAGCGCGGCAGCTATCTCCAGGTCGACGTGCTGCGCGCCGGTCGCCTGCGCACACGGTTCAACCTCTACCGCTTCCTGATGGACGGGCAGATCGACCACATCCAGTTCCAGGACGGCGACACGGTCGTGGCCCATCCGCGCCAGCACGCGGTCAAGGTCGGCGGAGAAGCGTTCAACCCCTTCGTGTTCGAGATGGAACAGCCCACCATCACCGCCCGGGACCTGATCGGCCTGGCACGGCCGAAGCCGGGTGCGACCCACCTGAGCATCGTGCGCAAGGTCGGCCCGCGCAGCCGCAGCGAGTACCACGCACTCGCCGATGCCGGCGACGTCCGGATCGAGGATGGCGACGAAGTCACCTTCACCTCGGACAAGTCCCCCGGCACGATCCTGGTGCGGATCGAAGGGGCACACCAGGGCGAACGCACCCAGGTCCTGCCCTATGGCGCCACGCTGGGCGACGCGCTGGCCCGCGTGCATGCGCTGCCGCAGGCCAACCTGCCAGCGATGCAGCTCTACCGCCGCTCGGTGGCGACACGCCAGCGCGACTCGCTGGACACCTCGCTGCGCAGCCTGGAAACCTACGCCCTCACCGCCCGCAGCGCCACCAGCGAGGAAGCCTCGCTGCGCACCCGCGAGGCCGAACTCATCATGAAGTTCATCGAGCGTGCCGCCGCCGTGCAGCCCCGCGGTCAGGTCGTGCTGGACCAGTCCGACGCTGCGCGGAACACCACGCTCGAAGACGGCGACGTCATCCGCATCCCCGAGCGCAGCAGTCTGGTGCTGGTCAGCGGCGAGGTGCTGTTTCCCAATGCCGTGGTCCACGACGCCCGGTCCCGCGTCGCCGACTACGTGCAGCGGGTCGGCGGCTTCAACCAGGGTGCAGACCAGTCCCGGCTGCTCGTGCTGCACCAGGACGGCAGCGTCGTGGCGGCCACCGAATCCGCCGCCGTCCAGCCCGGTGACGAAATCATGGTGCTGCCGAAGATCGACACCAAACGCATCGAGATCACCCGCGGTATCACGCAGATCATCTACCAGATCGCGGTGGCGGCCAAAGTGCTGCTGGCGCTCTGACACTTGCAGGAACGCTGACGCATGGTGCAACCGGATCCGCTGCAAGCCCTGGGCTTGCGACAGCTGCGCGACATCGAACACACGGACGATGCCCGCTGGCCACTGCGCGCCCTGGGGGACGACCCGCAGCTGCGCTTCGCGCCGCCGCCACACCAAGGGGCCTTCCGTGTCACGGTGGCGATCGAGGCCGAGGACGGCGAGGCCACGCCGGCCATCTACCTCAACACCGGTGGCGGTTTCGCGGACGCCCTGTGCGTGCCGCTGCGCCGGATCGTCGACGGGCGCTGGCAGGGCGAATGCGACACCCCGCGGCCTTGCCTGGCATGGCGTCTCGATCCGCTGGACCGGCCAGGCCGGTTTCGCGTGTCCGCGCTGCAGATCGAGCCCCTCTGGGTCAATCCGCAGCGCCCGCTGCCGGTCTGGCTCGGACGTGCCGGCAAGCGCATGTCGGCCGCGATGCAGCGCCTGCGCCTGCGCCACGGTCGCAACGAACTGCGCCCGGCGCACGATCTGACGCGGCCCGGCGCGGCGCCACACCGCTACCTGGCGACCGGGAATGATCCGCAACTGCGTCTGCCGTACCCCGTGCCGGCCGGCTGGTACATGCTCGAAGTGAACCTGCAACTGCCGGCGGCGCGCGCGATGGCCCGCCTCTATCTCGACGATGGCCAGTGCGGCGAGGACGAAGCGCACTCGGCGGGACTGCCACTGCGTTCAGGCGTGCTCGCCAAGCGGCTGGTGCGGCTGCACCGCGACACCAGGATCCGCTTTGATCCGATGTCCGCCACCGGTGCCTTCGAGATCACCCATTTCCGGCTGGCCCGGGTCGCCGACTCGTTCGCGCACCGGCGCATGCTGGACAAGCTGCGGGCCCGTCACCCGCGTCATCGGGACCACCACGGCGCCGAAGCAGACGTCGTTGCGCGCGATGCCGACGCGCTCTGGAACGACTACACCGCGCTGTTCGAATCCCGCGGCGGCGATCTGGTGCGCTACGCCGACTGGATCCGGGACGTCGAGACGCCCGCGCTCCCCGCGGAATCCGAGCAACGCGAACGGATCGGGCGCTGGCCATGGCGACCGATCATCTCGCTGGTCATGCCGACCTACAACTCGAACGAGGCCTTGCTGCGGGCCTGCATCGACAGCGTGCGCGCCCAGACCTACCCGCACTGGACGCTGTGCATCGCCGACGACGCCTCGACCCGGCCCGGTCTGCGCCAGCGGCTGCAGGCGCTGGCAGGCTCCGATCCACGCATCCGCGTCGCGCTGCGCGAGCGGAACGGGCACATCTCCGCCGCGAGCAACACGGCACTCGCGCTGGCGACCGGCGAGTTCATCGCGCTGCTGGACCACGACGACGTGCTCGCGCCGCACGCCCTCTTCGCCGTGGCCGAGGCGCTGCAGGCCCGCCCGAGCGCCGCCCTGCTCTACTCCGACGAGGACAAGCTCGACGAGACCGGCACCCGCTGCGACCCCTACTTCAAGCCCGGCTGGTCGCCCGACCTGCTGTATGCGCAGAACTGCTTCTCCCACCTCGGGGTCTACCGGCGCGACCTGGTGGAGGCCGTCGGCGGGTTCCGGATCGGCTATGAAGGCAGCCAGGACCACGACCTCGTGCTGCGCTGTGCGGCCCGGGTCGACGATCCGCGCGACATCGTCCACATCCCGCAGGTGCTCTACCACTGGCGCATGACGGAAGGCTCGACCGCCCGCGGCCACGACCGCAAGGACTACGCGAGCGACGCGGGCCGGCGTGCGCTGCAGGACCACTTCGACCAGTGCCACCCGGGCGTCGAGGCCAGCGTGGTCGCACCAGGCATCTACCGCCACCGCTGGCCGCTGCCCGCCGACGCGCCGCTCGTGAGCCTCATCATCCCGACCCGGGACGGCCACGACCTGCTGCGCACCTGCATCGATTCGATCGTCCAGCGCAGCACCTACCCGCACTACGAGCTGCTGGTGGTCGACAACCAGTCCAGCTGCCCGAAGACCCTGGCCTACCTGTCGGCGCTGACGGACGGCACCGAGGCCGGCGGCCGTGCCCGCGTGCTGCGCTGGGACCATCCCTTCAACTACTCGGCGATCAACAACTTCGCCGCCGCCCAGGCCCGCGGCAGCGTGCTGGGTCTGGTCAACAACGACATCGAGGTGATCAGCCCCGACTGGCTCGGCGAGATGGTGCGCCACGCGCTGCGGCCGGACATCGGCTGCGTCGGCGCCAAGCTCTACTACCCGGACGACACGGTGCAGCACGCGGGCGTGGTGCTGGGCGTCGGCGGTGTCGCCAACCACGCGCTGCGCGGTGCGGCCCGCAGCGCGCCCGGCTATTTCGGGCGGCTCTGGACGGTCTACAACCCGAGCGCGGTGACCGGCGCCGTGCTGGTGGTGCGCAAGGCCGTGTTCGACGCGGTCGGCGGGCTGGACGCGGAAGGACTGCCAGTGGCCTTCAACGACGTCGACCTGTGCCTGAAGGCGATGGCCGCCGGCTACCGCTCGCTGTGGACGCCGCACGCCGAGCTGTACCACCACGAATCCGTCAGCCGCGGCACGGACACGACCCCCGAAAAGCGCGCCCGCTTTCTGGGCGAGGTCGCCGTGATGCAGGCACGCTGGTCGCACTGGCTCCAGGACGACCCGCACTACAACCCGAACCTCACCCGCCTGCGCGAGGACTACGGTCTGGCCAGCGCCACCGAAGACATCCCGCACCGCAGCACCGGCCCTGCGCGCAAGGACCAGCCACGATGACCCCGCTTCCGCGCATCGCCATCGCCGCGATCTTCCGCAACGAGCATCCCTACGTGCTGGAGTGGATCGCGCACCACCAGGCGCTCGGCATCGAGCGCTTCTACATCGCCGACAACGTGAGCGACGACGGCACATCCGAGCTGCTCCAGGCGCTGGATGGACTGGGCGTGGTCCGGCGCATCCCCTTCGCGTCGACGCCGGGGCAGGCACCGCAGCTGCCGGCCTATGCCGAGCTGCTCGGCACCCATGCCCGCGACGAGGACTGGATCGCCGTGATCGACGCCGACGAGTTCATCGTGCCGACCGGCGGCGCGCGCAGCCTGGCCGAGGTGCTCGCCCCGCTGGCCGCGCAGGCGGACGTCGGGGCCGTGGTGCTGAACTGGGCCATCTTCGGATCGGCCTGGCTGCTCAACCACAGCGCGGGCGGTGTCTGCGAGCGTTTCACGCGGCGGGCACACCAGTCCTTCGGCGCCAACCACCACTACAAGACGGTGTTGCGCCGGGCAGCGTTCGCGTCGGTCCACAGCAACCCGCACCACTTCGTGCTGCAGCCAGGCTGGCGCTGCGTCCACACCGATGGCAGCGAGGTGGTGCCCCACGCGCGCCACGGCCTGGGACTGAGCGAGCGCGTGGTCTGGGAGGGGCTGCGGCTGAACCACTACATCGTCAAGTCGCGCGAGGAGTTCGAGACGCGCAAGCAGCGCAACGGCAGCGCGGCGACTGTAGGGCGGGTGAAGGGCGAGGACTACTTCGTGGGGCATGACCGCAATGACAAGGGCGACGCCATCCCACCCTGGCTGCTCCAGGTGACGCGCCAGGGCATTTCCAGCCTGACGGAGCGGCTGGAGCGGTCGGGACACGGCTTGCCCGTGCCGGTCTCCCATCCACCCAGGTATGCAGCGCCTTTCCGCGGCGTGCAGGGCCACGTTGACCGCATCGAGCGCCAGGACGGTCAGCTCTGCATCCGGGGTTGGGCCATGCATGAAAGCGGGGCCGCGGCGGACAGACTCGAGGTGCAGATCGGCGAGCGACGATGGCAGATCACCGAAGTCCCGCGCTACGCCCGCCCTGACCTCAAACAGCACTTCCCCATGGCCGGGGAACACTGCGGTTTTCGGCTTTTTATCGGCGATTGCGATTTTCCGGATCAGGCAATCTCGGTGCAGATCCAGGGAGCGATGGCAGGCCATTCACCCGGCGGTGCGTTCCCCGTCCCCGACCACGCCTTGATATCGACCTGAAACTCCGCAGCATTAGAGGACACGCCGTGAAATTGTTCACTTCCAGACAAGAACCGGCACCCGAACCGGCCGTCAATGTGCAGACCCGACCCGCTCGCTTCGCTGCGGGTGACATCGGCGCCATCGGACAGGTCAAGGTGGACCTGGCTTACACCGTGGGCAACACCCTGGTGGTGGCGGGCTGGCGTTCCGTGCCGGTGGATCTGGCGCTGTTCAACCACGGCACGCGCCTGAAGACGCGCACAGTGACCGTGGCCCGTGCGGATGTGGCAGCACACCTCAACTTGAGCGAATCGCCAGATCTCGGCTTCGTGCTGATTGCCGAACAGCTGGACACGCTGACGGACCTCTCCTTCGGCTGGCGCGGTACGGGCCATGCATTCCAGCAGTCGGCCCTGCTGGCGACGGAATCTCCAGACGCTTTCTCTGCAGCAGACCATGGTGCGCTGGGCTCCGCCATTGCCTTGTTCTCGACCCACTGTGCCCGCTACTCGGCCGAGTGGCTCGCGCTGATCTCCCGCGCGGCCGTGGCCAAGGGCACGTGCCCGAACGCAGCCGGTTTTCTCGAAGGCGCATTCGCCTGCAAGCAGACGGGAACGGCCATCGTGATCGGATGGGCACTGCACGATCCGGATGTACCCGTCTGGCTGGAGGATGACGAAGGGCATGTCACCCCGCTGGACGGCGCATTTCGGCGCTACCGTCAGGACGTGATCGACTCCGTCGGCCAGACCTTTCCGCAAGCCACGGAACTGAATGCAGGGTTCATCACCCTGGCGCCCGACTTCAAGTTCAATGCCCGAGTCCGGCTGAAGACGGTATCCGAAGCCGGCGTGCACATCATCAGTGAAACCAGTTGCTCCGACCTGTCGGCCGATCCCCGTCAGGCGGCGCGCAATCTGTTCAGCGTCTACGCACCGATGCAGGACCTGCACCAGCGCATCACCCAGATCGACGACAAGCTGCTGGGTCCTATCATCGCCTTCAGCCAGAGCCGCTGGGAACATCTGCCGCAGCGTGTCAAACACCTCGGGCAGGCGATGGAGCAGCCGAGAGTCAGCGTCATCGTGCCTCTCTACGGTCGTACCGACTTTGTCGAACACCAGTTGGTGGAGTTCGCCCGCGACCCGTGGTTCCGAGCGCACGCGGAGTTGGTCTACGTCATCGACGATCCGAAACTGGTCGACAGTTTCAGCCAGCAGGCCGAGTCGCTGCACCGCCTCTACCAGCAGCCCTTCACCTGGATCTGGGGCAGCGTGAACCGCGGTTACTCGGGTGCCAACAACCTGGGGGCGGCGCATGCACGTGGCGAATATCTGGTGTTTCTCAACAGCGATGCCTTCCCGCAGCAGCCCGGCTGGCTGCCCGCGCTGATCGAGGTGCTGGACAGCCGGCAGGACATCGGTGCAGTCGGGCCTCGGCTGGTGTTCGGCAATGGGTCGATCCAGCACGCCGGCATGGACTTCCAGCAACGCGACGAACTGGGCATCTGGGTCAACCACCATCCGCACATGGGGCTGGATCCGAGCCTGGATCCACACACCAAGCTGACGCTGGTACCGGCAGTCACTGGCGCGTGCCTGGCCCTGCGCCGACGTGATTTCGACCGCATCGGTGGCTGGGACACCGGCTACCTGATCGGCGATTTCGAGGACTCGGACCTCTGCCTGAAGCTGCGCTCCCTGGGCCAGCACATTGCCTATCTGCCCACCGTGCAACTCACGCACCTGGAGCGGCAGTCCTTCAAGCTGCTCGGCGACGACGAGTTCCGGACCCGGGTAGTGGTCTACAACGCCGTGCGCCACCAGAACCGCTGGCGCGCACTGATCGAGTCCCGCTTCGAGAGCCAAGACTTCGCCGCATCCGATCTGACCGCGACCGCCTGAGACCACGCGCATGAACACCTCCCAACGCATCCTCGTGATGGCGCACGCCCATCCGGACTTCAGCCTGGGTGGCGGTGAACTCGCCGCCTACCAGCTCTTCAAGGCCTACCGCGAACAGCCGGACGTCGAAGAAGCCTGGTTTCTCGGGCGGGCTGACCGTGGCCGCGGCGCCAGCGGCGCGATCACGCTGCGCCGGCCGAACGAATACCTCTGGGAACAGGCCGTCCACGACTGGCACCTGATGAAGGCGGCGCACCAAGACTCGCTGACCACCTGGTTCGCCGACCTGATCCGCGGCCTGAAGCCGACCGTCGTGCACACCCACCACTATGCGCATCTGGGCCTCGAATACCTGCGTGTCATCAAGCAAGTCGACCCGTCCATCCGCATCGTCATGACGCTGCATGAATACATGGCGATCTGCAGCAACAACGGGCAGATGGTCAAGGCCGGCAGCAGCAAGCTGTGCAGCCGCGAGAGTTTCGACGAATGCAGCAAGTGCTTCCCGAGCAAGACGCCTGAGGATTTCTGGCTGCGCAAGCAATACTTCCAGCGCCACTTCGAATTCGTCGACCAGTTCATCGCCCCGTCCGAGTTCCTGCGCCAGCGCTACATCGACTGGGGGCTGGATCCGGAGCAGATCGTCGTGATCGAGAATGGTCAGGCCGATGAAGCGCCGCTGCCTCCCCGCCCGCTGAAGGAAGGTGAAACCCGCAACCGATTTGCCTTCTTCGGCCAGATCAACCCCTTCAAGGGCTTGGACGTGGTGCTGGAAGCCCTGACCGAGATGCCCAAGGCGGAGCGCAAGAACATCGTCCTCGAAGTCCACGGCGCCAACCTGGAACAGCAACCCCAGGAGTTTCAGGACAGGATCGAGAAACTGCGGGCGCCGCTGATCAAACAGGGCGTGGTGCAGTGGGTCGGCCCTTACCAGCCCGATGAATTGCGTGCGCAGATGGCGGCGGTGGACTGGGTGGTCGTGCCGTCGATCTGGTGGGAGAACTCGCCGATGGTGATTCAGGAGGCGATGGTGCATGGACGGCCGCTGCTGGTGTCGGACATCGGGGGGATGCGGGAGAAGGTCAAGGATGGGTTCACCGGGTTTCATGTCCAGCCCCGAAACCCAACCGCATGGGCGACGAGGCTTCAGCACGCTGCAGCCTGCACCACCGAGACTTGGGAGTCGCTTCGCGCTAACACGGCCAGACCGATGGTTCATGCGCAGTGCGCCAAACGGCACATTGATCTACTGATGTCCGAGCGGGTCCAATTTAAGGAAGAGGTGGCAGCATGAAGCGTATCGGCATCATCGACAATTTGAACGACATCCGCGGTTTCGCCGAATCCAGATTCCATGTTGCCAGCGCAGCGGACATCATGGCGGCGACGGGCGGCAATACCGGAAACGTCGCCTTTGTCTTCGGATTGAAGCAACTCATCGGCAATCCGACCGTACGGATCGAGTGGCACTGGAAGCCGGAGTCCGTCAGACAGCATGTCGATCAGATCATCGTATGTTGCGCCAATCAGATCGGAGCCCATGCCGATCTGGGGGGGTGGGCAGACAAATTGGCCGCAATTGACCTCCCGGTTACCTTGGTAGGACTTGGGGCACAAGCCAATAGTTTCAACGACCAGCCAGATATTCCAGAAGGTACGCGGCGATTCCTGGCCGTGGTGAACGCACTGCGCGTCGACCCTGAGCACGAGAACATCAGCGTGCGCGGGGAATTCACGAAGCACACCCTAGCACGACTGGAGACCTCTGCAGTTGCCACAGGATGTCCTTCACTGCTGATTTCGAGCACTCCGAATCTCGGAAAAGACATCCTCGCTCGGCAGAATGCGCAGCCTGCGCAACGGGTTGCCGTCGCCGCAGGAAATCCGTGGCACGGGCCATCCGCTTTTTTGGAGCGTGAACTGGTGCGTCTTGTGGATCAACAGCAAGGCGCCTATGTCCTCCAGCATCCTGAATCCATGTTGCAGTTCGCTCTCGGCGAACGGGACGCACTGCCTGACAAGACAGTGCGCCGATTCCTTGAGATCTACCCAGATCACCCGACGTTGGATGCACTGCTGAACTGGTACCGACACCATGCCTACGCCTTCATCGACGCGCCGAACTGGATGAATTTCCTCAAGCGCTTCGATTTAGTGGTGGGTCCTCGATACCATGGCGTTGCCTTGGGAATTCAGGCAGGCGTCGCGGGCTGTGTCTACACCATCGATAGCCGTACGCAGGAATTGTGCGATGGCACGGGAATCAAGTCTATTTCCGTGCAGTCACTGCGAGGAATGAACCCCACGGAAATGGTCACCGCTTCACAATGGACAGAAGAAGACGCGATGATTTTCGACAAGACCAGAATCAAGAACGCAAATAATTTCAAATTATTTCTGGATAGAAACAACATCACCCCATCAACACACTTGATAAAAGTATTTAGCAAGTGGAATTAAATTCATAAACAATTCAATAAAGAGAAAATAATGATTGCGATTGGTGCAATAGTAAAAGATGAATTCAACCATCTCGAAGAGTGGGTTGCATGGCATATTCTCCAAGGATTTCCCAAATTTTTTATTGCAGACAATGGAAGTAGTGACGGTACCTGCGAATATCTGGAGGCTCTGGAAAAATACGGTATTTGCCAAACATTAAAAATACCTTCAAAAGAAAAAAATCAATCAAAAACATATAATGAGTTGGTAAATAAATTCGGAGATCAATGCTACGCAATTGCGTTTATTGACGCCGATGAATTTATTTGTCCAAGCAATCCAAGCATAAATTCAGGCGAAACACAAAAATCAGCTGACATAATAGCAGCCACACTAGAAAACACTGAGGCAGCCGCAATTGCACTCAACTGGAAAGTTTTTGGATCATCCGGACAAATAGCGAAGATGCCAGGCTTAACAATTGATCGATTCAATCAATGTAGCGATGATACAAGATTTATAAATCATCACATAAAATCTGTAGTAAGGCCAACGCGCATCAAAAAAATGCACGTCCATCATGCAGAGCCCATAGGAAGATTTAATTATGTCAACGCTGCTGGAGAATCGATAAAATTTTTTAAGGGGAGCAATAATAAAACCGAAACTTTAAATTCAACAGAGTTCACAAGAGATATATGCAAAAATATAAGAGTAAATCACTACATTGTTAGATCGAAGCAGGAATTTCTGGAAAAGAAAGCACGCCGAGGCTGGCTAAATACAGGCCCCTCAGTAGAACTTGAGAACTATTTTTCCGTCCACGACTTAAACGATACGGAATGCTTATCCGCAAAAATACACGTCAATTTCGTGGAAAAAGCAATATCAGATCTACGGGAGAATTTAAAAATACACACAGATTTCTACAAAACATACGCAGGTAAAATTGAGCATTTAGACAAATACTCGATTGGCGGATGGTGCTCAGAAAAATTTTCCGACTCTCCGACGAAGGCTAGAGTAAAAGTATGCGTAAATGACATATTTTGCGCAGAATTTTCCGCGCTAAAATACCGCGAAGACGTCATTTTGGCTGGAATAAACAAAACTGGAGAAACTGGATTTCATTATATTTTTGATAATCCCCTCTCAAAAGGAGACAGAGTTAAAGTTGGCCTGGTTGGAAATAATTTCAGATTTCAACAAAACGAATTTATAATCTGACTATTTTGCAATCACCATCAAATAATCAACCCAAAACTTCGTCTGCATCGGTAAATATATTGCAAGTTCATCAAGACCACTACCCAACAAATACTGATCGCAATTTGCAAAGGTGCCAGCTGCGCTGCACCTAGCAATATCGAAGAATTTTGTGTGCGATCTTCCTGCATTGAACTGCCCCGGCAACAGCGGCGCCAGCCCAATATGCCCCCGCATCGCCCGACAGTGGCTCAGGTAATTCGGCCAGCTCATCGGATGCAGCACCCGCGTGCGCGGCAGGTCGCGAAACAGCCGGTTGACCTCGTGGTCGCCGATCACCTCGAAATGCGCCAGCGGACACGCCAACAGCACTTCCGCGATGACCGGCCGCAGCCAGCGCATCTCGTCGATGTGCACCGAAGTGCCGTGGTAGAAAATCTGCACCGGCTCCCCCGGCACGGGCGGAATCGGCACCCGGCCAGCATCTTCAGGCAGCGGCAGTGGCGGCATCAGTTGCATGGCGCGGTCGGTGTGACGCTCGCACAGCGGCGCGGTGGATCCCCAGTATTCGGTGACCAGTTCGGCCAGCGCCCGGTGCATCCGCCCGCAGTAGCGCTGCAGCTTCTGCCGATACGCTGACGGCAATCCCTGCCACGCACGTGAATCCAGCAATTCGTCGTCCATGAAATAGACGATGCCCGCCAGCTGCGCCTGGTACCGCCGCAATGCGTCCGCCCACGCCGGATTCAGGTAGCGAACGATCACGACCCGCGTTCCCGGCGGCAGATCGTCCGGCGCGGGCCTGTCACGGTCGAGATCCCGATAACGGACCGGACAGCCGCTGGCCTCGGCCCGCGGGCGAATGTAGTAGTCGGTCGATGGATTCGGCCCCTGCTGCAGCACCAGCCAGCGCAACACGGGCTCGGTGGGCGACACGGGGCGGCGCAGCGGGCGCCAGCGGTCAAACAGGGTCATGGACAGATCGGAGCAGCATCGGGCGGGAAGCGTCAAGATGGCCGTGCCGGGTACCGACTTTTCCGGGCTTTGCCGCTGCCGGTCTGGCCGACCATCGGACGATGCTACTCGAATGGCTCCGCACTCCGTCCGCCACCCGCGTCGACGACCGCCGTCCCCGGATGGCGCTCGTCACCCGCGGTCTGCAGCGCGTCCCGACCCTGCCGGCGCTGCTGCCGGAATGGGCGCTCCAGGCGGGCACGGACGCCAGCGCCAGCGCGGTCCTCGCCTGGGGCCACAAACCCAGCGCCCGCATCGCCGAGCAGTTCGCCCAGCGCCACGGCCTGCCCCTGCTCCGCGCCGAAGACGGCTTCCTGCGCTCCACCGACCTCGGCCACCGCTGCCCGCCACTGTCGATCGTGCTCGACGACCAGGGCATCTACTACGACGCCGCGCAGCCCTCGCGGCTGGAAAGCCTGATCGCCGCCCCGCTCGGTGCGGCCCAGCTCGACCGCGGTGCCCGCCTGCGCGCCGCCTGGGTCCAGGCTCGGCTCTCCAAGTACAACCACGCCCACGACGGTCTGCCCGACACGCTGCTGCGCCAGGCGGCCACCGACCCGCCGGTGCTCGTGGTCGACCAGACCGCCGGCGATGCCTCCATCACCGGTGCGAGCGCCAGCGCCACCCACTTCCAGTGGATGCTGCAGGCCGCACTCGACGAACACCCGGACGCGCCGATCTGGCTCAAGGTCCATCCCGACGTCGTCGCCGGCCGCAAGCAGGGCCACTTTGCCCACCTCACGCCCGGTGAAGCAGCGCGCGTCACGCTGATCGCCGACGCCATCCATCCGCCCGCGCTGTTCGATGTGTGCCGGGCGGTCTACGTGGTCAGCTCGCAGATGGGCTTCGAGGCGCTGCTGCACGGGCGCTCGGTGCGCTGCTTCGGCCTGCCCTTCTATGCCGGCTGGGGGCTCACCGCCGACCACCTGAGCGCCCCCGTCCGGCGCCGCGCCGCGAGTCCGGGCATCGCCGCGCTCACCCACGCGGCCCTGATCGCGTACCCGCGTTGTCTCGATCCCGAAACAGGGCGCCTGTGCGAGCCCGAACGGCTGCTCGCCCATCTGGCGCTGCAGCGCCAGCAACGCGCCACCTGCCCGTCGCCGGTGCAGGTGCTGGGCTTCTCGCGCTGGAAACGCCCCATCGCCCGCGCCTTCCTGCAAGGCAGCGCCGACATCGCCTTCCTGCGCCGCGAGCGGCAGGTCGATCCGGGCACCGCGGTCGCGGTGTGGGGCCGCCGTCCGGCGCCGCCACTGGCCACCGGCCCGGTGCTGCGGATCGAGGACGGCTTCCTGCGCTCGGTCGGGCTGGGCGCCGATCTGACGCGCCCGGTGTCCTGGGTCGTCGACGACCTGGGCATCTACTTCGACGCCACCCGCCCGAGCCGCCTAGAACACCTGCTGCGTCACCACGACTTCGACGACGCGCTGCGCGAGCGGGCCCGCGTACTGCGCACGGCCATCGTCAACGCCGGCCTGACCAAGTACAACGTCGGCAGCGGTGCGTGGCAGCGCCCGACCTCGGCGCTGCACGTGGTGCTGGTGCCGGGCCAGGTCGAGAGCGACGCCTCGATCCAGTGGGGCGCGGCCGACATCCGCACGAATGCCGAGTTGCTGCGCGCCGTCCGGGCTGCCGAGCCCGATGCCTGGCTGGTCTACAAGCCGCATCCAGACGTCGTCGCCGGCCTGCGCCAGACCGATCGCTCCTGGCAGGCCGAGTGCGAGCGCCTGCGCCCGTACTGCGACGAGATCGTCACCGACGCGCCCATGCACAGCCTGCTGGCCAGCGTGGACGCCGTGCACACGCTGACCTCGCTGACCGGCTTCGAGGCGCTGCTGCGCGGCTGCCCGGTCACCACCTGGGGCATGCCCTTCTACGCCGGCTGGGGCCTGACCGAGGAGCGCGCGCCGGCCGACCATCCGGCACGCCAGCGTCGCAAGCGCCCGCTGCTGCTTGACGAACTGGTGGCCGCCACGCTCATTCTCTACCCGACCTACCTCAGCCGCCACTCCGGCGCCTACACCACGCCCGAGCAGGCGCTGGTGGAACTGCGCGAATGGCAGCGTCTGGGCGCCCCCGCGGGCTCCCAGGTCGCGCGCGCCTGGCGACTGCTGAAACGGCAGGTGCTGCACGCCCTGGCCCGGGCCCGGCAGCGCTGAACCGGCGCGAACCACGATTTGCCCAGTCGTGCTCGCGCTATTCCACCCATTCAGAACCGGCCTGGTACGGTGCAATCGACTTCAAGCCAGAAGCCTTCCGGCTGTCAACGTCCACGCTGAAGACCCACCTGCCACCATGCCGACTGCCGCCGAGAATGCCAGCCTGCCACCGTGGCCCACCGCGTTCCACGCACTGGTCGACCGGCGCCACACGCTGGTCCTGCAAGGGCCGATGGGCTGGTTCTTCAGCGATCTGGCCGCCCTCCTGACCCAGCAGGGCCAGCACGTCACCAAGGTGCATTTCAACGGCGGGGACCAGCTCTTCTGGCGTCACGACGGCGCACTGCGCTACACCGGTCGCCCCGAAGCCCTGGCCGACTGGCTGCGCGAGCTGATGAAGCGCCGGCGCATCGATGCCGTGGTGCTCTTCGGACAGATGCGCCCGATCCACTGCGTGGCCCGCGAGGTGGCGCTCGAACTCGGTGTGGGCGTCTTCGTGTTCGAGGAAGGCTATCTGCGCCCGAATTACGTCACCATCGAGCGCCGGGGCGTCAACGCACTATCGCGCCTGCCGCGCTCGGCGGGGTTCTATGCCGAGCAGCACCTGCCCCGCCAGCCGCCCCCGCAGCCGACCACCCAGAACATCCGGCGCACGGCCCTGATCGCCGCGGCGTACGGCATCGCGGCACTCGCCCTGCGGCCGTGGTTCCCGCACCAGACCTACCACCGCTCGCTCAACCCGGTCACCGAGCCGCTGCGCTGGGCACGCAGCTACCTGCGCCACCTGCGCTACCAGCTCAGCGAACGCGGCTGGCACACCCGACTCACCAGTCCGGCGCAGAGCAAGCGCTGGTTCCTGGTGCCGCTGCAGGTGCAGTCCGACAGCCAGATCACGCACCACTCCCGCTACAGCAGCATCGAGGCCTTCATCAGCGAAGTGATGGCCTCGTTCGCCGAACACGCCCCTGAAGGAACCGGGCTGGTCATCAAGCACCACCCGATGGACCGGGCTTACAGCGACTACCGGCGCCACATCCGCCAGGAAGCGCAGCGCCTGAACCTGGGTCACCGCGTGGTCTACCTGCACGACCAGCACCTGCCGACGCTGCTGGACCACACCCGCGGCGTCATCACCATCAACAGCACCGTCGGCCTGCAGGCGCTGCACCACGGTGCGCCGGTCATCACGCTGGGCGAGGCGGTCTACAGCATGCCGGGACTGGTCCACAGCGGCCCGCTCGCCACGTTCTGGCAGGAGCCGGGCAAGGTCAACCAGACGCTCTACCAGCGCTTCCGGCACCACCTCGTCGCGCACACGCAGCTCAACGCGAGCTTCTATGCCAGGGCGCCCGCCCTGCGGGCACGCCCGCCCAGCGTGCACAACCCCGTGCGCCAGACCCGGCGCGCCGAGTTGCCCTCGGTGGATCTGCCCTCCACCCGGATCCACGACGTGGCGGATGCCTGAAACGCCCGGACCGATCGGGGCAGCGCCGACGCTGTAGAGTTCGGCCTCTTCTGACGATTGAACCCAGGCCCTGCGCCGCCCCCGATGTCCGCCACAACAACAGCTCCCCGTCCCCTGCCCCAGCCCCGCCACGCCAGCCGCATCCCGCCCCACCTCACGCCGGAACAGGTCGACCGGATCCGCCTGGCGGCCTATCTGCTGCCCCAGGTGGTGCAGCCGATCGACTACCAGATGGAGCAGAGCGCCGAGGCGGATGCGCATCTGGACGGCCTCGGTCTGATCCTGCTGCAGAAGGCGGTGCCCGGCCAGCGGCCCAGCCGCTGGATCGATCCGGCGCTGATGACCGAGGCACTGCAGCACCTGAACGTGGTCGGCTCGGGCCAGAGCGTGCGGGCACTGATGCTGGAACGCGCGACGACGCTCGACGCGCAAGGCGTGGCCCGGCGCAGCGACGAATGGCTGCGCGAGGCACGCCAGGGCGTGCAGCTCCGTGCCCAGGGCTGGCGCCTGACGGTGACGCACCACCAGCCCGTGCCCGCCCAGGACATCTGGGACTTCTTCCGCACCGGGGACAAGCCGGCGCTGATCAAGGCGCTGAGCACCCTGCCCGACTACCCGCATGCCGAAGCACTCGCCGCGCACCTGGAGCGGCTGGTCAACCGCAGCGCCGAGCTGAACCTGTGGCAGATCGGCTCGCTGCTGCCCGCGCTGCAGTCCGAGTGCGCCACCGCGCAGCCGCTCGACAGCCTGATGGCCGCCTGCACCCGCGCCCAGGACCGCTGGGAGCACCGCGTCAATGAACAGGACACCATGGAGGGCCTGAGCAGCGAGCTGGCCTTCCAGGGCTACCCCGACAGTTTCCCGCAGGCCCGCCGCCTGCAGCGCAAGGTGACGCTGTTCGTCGGCCCGCCGAACAGCGGCAAGACCTACCAGGCCTTCGAGCGCCTGGCCAAGGCCAAGGCCGGCGCCTACCTGGCGCCGTTGCGCCTGCTGGCACTCGAAGGCCGCGACCGGCTGGCCGGGCGCGGCGTGCCCTGCTCGCTGCGCACGGGGGAAGAAAACGTGCCGGCCGACGGCGCCCGCGTCGTCTCCAGCACCATCGAGATGGTCGACACCAACAAGCCCATCGAGGTGGCGGTGATCGACGAAGCGCAGATGATCTTCGACCACAGCCGCGGCTGGGCGTGGACGCAAGCGATCGTCGCGGTGCCGGCCGAGGAACTGCTCATCATCTGCTCGGACTACGCAGTCGAGGCGCTGCGCAACCTGCTCGGCCTGTGCGGTGAGGAATGCACGGTGCAGCGCTTCGAGCGCAAGCAGCATGTCGAGCTGCTGCCGCAGCCGGTGTCGCTGCATTCGCTGAAGAAGGGCGACGCGGTCGTGGCCTTCAGCCGCCGCGACGTGCTGATGCTGCGCGACCAGGCAGCGGCCAACGGCCAGATCGTCTCGGTGATCTACGGTGCCTTGCCGCCGGAAGTGCGCCGGCGCGAGGCCGAGCGCTTCGCCACCGGCGAGTCGCATGTGCTGGTGGCCACCGACGCGATCGGCATGGGCCTGAATCTGCCGGTGCGGCGTGTGCTCTTCAGCACCATGACCAAGTTCGACGGCCAGGGCGACCGCCCGCTGACCGAGTCCGAAGTGCACCAGATCGCCGGCCGCGCCGGGCGATTCGGCATCCACGAGGAAGGTTTCTGCGGCGTGCTGAAGGAGGCCGAGCCGACGGCGCTGCGCACGCTCAAGGCACTGCTGCCCAAGGTGCCCAAGGCACCGCGCGACTTCAAGGCACCGGTCGCGCCGAACTGGTGGCACATCGACACCATCGCCAGCCGGCTCGGCAAGAGCCGCCTGCGCGACGTGCTGGGGATCTTCGTCGAGCAGCTCCAGCTCGACAACGCCCACTTCGCCGTGGCCGAACTCGACCAGATGCTCGACCTCGCCGCCCAGCTCGACCAGGTCGCCGGCGGACTGCCGCTGCGCCAGCGCTTCGTCTATGCGCAGGCGCCGGTGGACACGCGCACCGATGCGCAGGTCAAGCAGTTCCTCGAATGGGCGGGGCACCACGCCAGGTCCGGTCAGGCCGGCGCCGCATGGTTCCTGAACGACGTGGACGAACACAGCCGCCTGGAGCGGATGGAGCAGACGCTGCGCACCTGCACGCTGTGGCTGTGGCTGGACCTGCGCTTCCCCGGCATCTATGGCCAGGTAGACGAAGTGGTGGACCTGCGCGCACGGCTGAACGACGGCATCGAGCGCCAGCTCAAGGCCAAGAAGCCGCTGTGGCAGGCGCGCGGCGGACGCCGCGGATGAGGCTCAGTGCGGCCGGTCGGCCATCGCCTCGCCGAGGCGGATCGGCCCGGCCGGCTGCCACGCCGGGTTGAACGCCAGCGCGCCCCCGGCGCCCGGTGCGTCCTTCGGGAACAGCATCACCACGGTCGAACCCAGCAGGAAGCGCCCCATCTCCTCGCCCTGCTGCAGGCGGATGTCCTGGTCGGCGTAGGTCCAGTCGCGCAGGTGGCCGGGCCGCGGCGGGTTCACCAGTCCGTGCCAGACGGTGGCCATGCTGCCGACGATCGTCGCCCCGACCAGCACCAGCACGAACGGCCCGCTCGGCCCCTCGAACACGCACACCACCCGCTCGTTGCGCGCGAACAGGCCGGGCACGCCACGCGCCGTCGTCGGGTTGACCGAGAACAGCGCGCCGGGCACGTGGATCATCCGCAGCAGGCGGCCGTCGCACGGCATGTGGATGCGGTGGTAGTCGCGCGGGCTGAGGTAGAGCGTGGCGAAGAGGCCATCCTCGAACTGCCTGGCCAGCTGCGCGTCACCGCCGACCAGCGTGGTGGTCGAGTAGCGGTGGCCCTTGGCCTGGAAGACCTGGTCGCGCTCGATGCGGCCGAACTGGCTGATCGCGCCGTCCACCGGGCAGATCAGCTCGGCCCTGGCCAGCGGGCGGGCGCCGGGTTTCAGCGCGCGGGTGAAGAAATCGTTGAAGCTCTTGTAGCTGGCGATGTCCGGGTTCAGCGCCTCGGCCATGTTCACGTTGTAGCGGCGCACGAAGCGGCGAATGATGCCGGTCGTGACGGCGCCGCGCTCCTTGCGGGCCACCCAGCCGGCGAACGTGGTCAGGGCCTGCTTGGGGAGGAGGTACTGGGGCAGGACGGCAAGACGATCGGACATGGGGAGGCAGGGGTCGGGCGTGAGGGCGGGCCATTGTAACGACGGCCCGGGGGATGCCATGTGGTCGGCCCGCCGCTCAGGCAGGCCCCGACCGGACCGGCTCGCGCGCCCGGTAGAGCATGTCCAGCGTGAGGTGGCGCACCTCCAGCTTGCTCTGCCCGATGTGGGCGCGCAGCAGGCGCCGGGCCTCGTCGCTGCGCCGGCGGGTGATGGCGCCGAGGATGCGGGCGTGCTCGTCGTAGGTCGCCGCGACCCGGTCGGACTTGGTGAAATCGAGCCGCCGGATGATGCGGATGCGCTCGGTGATGTCGGCGTGGACGCGGGCCATCTCGCGGTTGCCGCTGCTGGCGACGAGTGCGCGGTGGAAGGCCTCGTCGAGCGCGCCGACCGCCACGCCATCGGCGAGCCGGTCCGCCGCCTCGACCAGCCACACGTCGGCCAGTGCCTGCAGACCGGGGCGCTCCTCCACCTCGCACAGCCGCTGCACCGCGGCGCATTCGATCAGCACGCGCAGGTCGTACAGCTCGTCGAAGGTGTCGAAGTCCAGCGGCGCGACCTGCCAGCCCAGCTTGGGAAAGACGCGCAGGAAGCCCTCGCGCTGCAGCCGCTGCAAGGCCTGACGCAACGGCGTGCGGCTGACCTCGACGCGGCGCGACAGCTCGCTCTCCGAGAAGTGGTCGCCGGGCATCAGCACGAAGTCGAAGATCAGGCGCTTGACCTCGGCATAGGCGTGCTCGGCCAGATTGGGCGCTGGAGCGCAAGGGGGCAGCGGTGGGGTCAATCGGTCGGGGGATGTGGCCATTCGATCATGCTGACGTGTGCGGCCACGATTTTCCATCCCTGACCCGCCAGCCGGGCCCAGGTCTGGGTCTGGAAGCCCCGCAGCGGGGTGTCGCTGCGCAGGAACTCGACCTGCACGATCGCCACATCCGGCCCGAGGCCCAGCACCCGCGGATGGAGCAGCTGCCGCGTGAAGGTCGGGGCCGGCACCCCGGCGCGCCACGCCGCCAGTGCGTCCGCGCCCCACTGGCGGTCGGCGATGCCGTAGCGGGTCACGCGCGGGTCGTCCCAGAAGAAGCCGGTCAGCGCCTCGACGTCGTTGGCCATCAGCGCGGCCTCGTAGGCGGCGAACAGCGGCATCAGCTCGGCGTGGGTGGCGGGCAGGTCCAGCTGGTCGGCGGACAGCCCCGCGGGCACGACGGGCACCACCGGCGCAGCGGCCAGCGGGACACCGGCGGCCATGTAGCCCCGCCAGCCACCGAACGCGCTGACATCCGGCGCCCCGAGCAGCCCGGCCGGCTCGCAGATGAAGCCCTTGACCCAGGTGCCATCGGCCAGCTCGACCGTCCCCAGCCCGAGCGGCGGCGGGATCAGCGCGAGGAAACTGCCGATCTGGTCGACCGGCAGCTCGTAGACCTCCAGCGCGATCGCGTGACCCGCCTCGCCGGGGCCGACGCGCGCCAGCCCGGGCTTGGGCGGCACGGTGCCAGGCAGCGCGTGCAGCCGGTAGCGCGGCGCCGTGTGCGTGCGGGCGAGCAACCGGGCGCCGCGCTCGACGAGCTGGCCGTGCAGCGGCATGCCCTGCAGGTGGGCGCCGACGACGGCCAGCGCCATCGTCGGCGCGCTGGCGGGCTGCGCCGCGGGTTGCAGATCCGCGGCGGTCAGCGCCGGCAGGTGGGCGCCGACCGGCTGCGTGCCCGGGGGCGCCGCGAGCTGCCAGCAGGTGCCGAGCGCGGCCAGCGCGGCATCCGAGCCCCCCGGCGCGATCCAGGTGACACCGAACGGCAGCCCGGCCGGCGTCTCGCCCGCCGGCACCGCCAGCGCGGCCAGCCCGAGCAGGTTGACGAAGTTGGTGTAGCGCCCGAGTTCGCTGTTGCGCAGCACCGGCTCGGCGGCCACCGCCGCCAGCGTCGGGTGCGTCGGCGCGGTCGGCACCAGCAGCACGTCGATGTCCCGCCAGACCGCCTCGGTGGCGCGGGCGAGTTCGGCCAGCCGGTAGCGCGCCTCGAAGGCGGCGGTGGCGTCGAACTCGGCGGCGCGGGCGATGACGCGGCGCACGGTCGGGTCGATCGCGTCGGGCTGGGTGCGCAGCAGGTCCTGGACGACGCTGTGGCGCTCGGCGACCCAGGGGCCGTCGTAGAGCAGCCGGGCCACGGCATCGAAGGGCGCCAGGTCGATCGGCACGATCTCGATGCCCTCGCCCGCCCAGGCCGGCGCACCGCCCGCTGCCGTCGGCGACAGCGTGGTCAGTTGCGCCAGCGCCCCGGCCCAGGCCACGCGGTAGCCCAGCGCCACGTCCAGCGCCGACACCTCGGCCGGCACGCCCACCCGCAGCGGCCGGCCCAGCCGGCCCAGCCAGGCCGGGCGCTGCGGAGCGCTCTGGAACACCGGTCCGTCGTCCGGCCCTTCCATCACGGCCAGCACGCGGGCCGCGTCCGCCGCATCGAGCGCGAAGATCGACACCACGTCCAGCGTGCGGCAGGCGGGCAGCACGCCGTGCATGCCGACCCGTCCCGGCGTCGGCTTGAGCCCGACGAGGTGGTTGAAGCCAGCGGGCACGCGGCCCGATCCCGCCGTGTCGGTGCCCAGCGCGAAGGCCACCAGCCCGCGCGCCACCACCGAGGACGAGCCGGAGCTGGACCCCCCGCTGACCCGCTGCGGATCGAGCGGACACGGCACCGCGCCATAGGGCGAGCGCGTGCCGACCAGCCCGGTGGCGAACTGGTCGAGGTTGGTCTTGCCGATCAGGATGGCCCCCGCGTCGAGCAGGCGCTGCACCACGGTGGCATGGCACTCGGGCGTGTACGCGAAGGCGGGACAGGCCGCGGTGGTCGGCAGGCCCGCCACGTCGATGTTGTCCTTCACCGCGAAGGGCACACCGGCCAGCGGCAGCGCCCGGCCCTCGCGCTGCAGCGCAGCGAGCCGGTCGAGCTGGGCGCACAGGTGCGCGGCGTCGCAGCGCAGGATCCAGGCCGGGTCGTCGTCGGCGAGTCGGGCAGCCAGGGCCGGGATCAGCTCGGCGGGTCGGGCGCCCGCGCGGTAAGCGCTCAGCCAGCCAGCGATCGTGGTCGGCAACGGGGTGGTCATGTTCGGCATCGTGGCGTCATCCCGGCAGCGCGGCGATCAGGTCGGTGGAGGTGGCGGTCCAGCCGACGATGGCGCCCTGCGCGCGCACCATCGCCAGCGTGGCCGCCTTGAATGCGGGGAAATAGCTTTCGGTGGCGTCCTCGAGCAGCACGCAGTCGTAGCCGCGGTCGTTGGCTTCGCGCATCGTGGTCTGCACGCACACCTCGGTGGTCACGCCGGTGAAGACGAGGTGGGTGATGCCGCGCTCGGCCAGCAGCGCCTGCAGATCGGTGCCGTGAAACGCGCCCTTGCCCGGCTTGTCGAGCACCAGCTCGCCCTCGACTGGCGCCAGCTCGGGAATGATCGCGTGGCCCGGTTCGCCCTGCACCAGCAGCCGCCCCATCGGGCCGGCGTCGCCGATGCGCAGGCCCGGCGCGCCGCGCAGGCGCTTGGCGGGCGGACAGTCGGACAGGTCCGGGCGGTGGCCTTCGCGGGTGTGGACGACCCAGCCGCCCGCGGCACGCCAGGCCGCCAGCAGCCGCTGCAGCGCCGGCACGATCGCCTGCAGCCGCGTCACGTCGTTGCCCAGGCTGGCGCCGAAGCCGCCCGGTTCGACGAAGTCGCGCTGCATGTCGATCAGCACCAGCGCGGTCGTCGCCAGCGGGAAGGTGAACGGGCCGGGCTGGGCCGGGAGGGTGAGGAGGGGTGCGTTCGACATGCGTGTGGTGTGGCTGGCTTCGATGACCTTCAATGACCGCCCATGTGGCGCCCGAGCTGCTGGCGGTCGGCGCCGGCCGCCGGGGTCTCGAACGCGATGCGCCCGCCGCTCATGACCACGATGCGGTCCGACAGCGCGAGCAGCTCGTCCAAATCTTCGCTGACCAGCAGCACCGCCGCGCCCCGGTCGCGCGCGGCGCGCAGCCGGGCGTGGATCTCGGCCACCGCCGCGAAATCCAGTCCGAACACCGGGTTGGACACCAGCAGCAGCTCGGCCCCGTCGGACAGCTCGCGCGCCAGCACCGCCCGCTGCACGTTGCCGCCCGACAGCGTGCGGATCGCCGCGCCCTCGCCGCGGGTCTTGACGCCGTAGTCGCCGATCCAGCGCCGCGCCCGCTCGCGCAACCCCGCCCAGCGCACCCAGCCGCCGCGGGCGAACGGCGCGGCGTCGAAGCTGCGCAGCGCCATGTTCTCCGCCACGCTCAGCGCGCCGACGCAGGCGTTGCGCAGCGGCTCCTCGGGCAGGCTGCGCACCTTCAGGCGGCGGTTCTGGCCGCGGGTGGCGCGGTAGTCCTCGCCGTCCACCTGGACGCGGCCCGACAGCCGGCCGCGCTGGCCGACCAGGGCTTCCATCAGCTCGCGCTGGCCGTTGCCCGACACCCCCGCGATGCCGACGATCTCGCCCGCATGCACGGCCAGGTCGAGTCCGCGCACCGCCTGCTCGCCGCGGTCGCCCTCGACCTGCAGCGCGGCGATCGACAGGCGCAGCGGCCCGCGCACGTGCGGCGCTGCCGGCGGCGGCGCGCCCTCGTGCAGCACCTCGTCACGCGCCGCAGCTTCCCCCGCACCCGCGCCCGTGCCCTCCCCGCCGACCATCGCCACGGCGAGCGCCTCGGCCCCGGTGTCCGCCACCGCCCCCGTGAACACCAGCCGGCCACGGCGCAGCACGCTCACGTCGTCGGCATAGGCCGTCACCTCGCGGAACTTGTGCGTGATCAGCACGATGCTGCAATCCCCCGCATGGGCCCGCTCACGCAGCGCGCCCAGCACCTCGTCGGCCTCCTGCGGCGTCAGCACCGAGGTCGGCTCGTCCAGGATCAGCAGCCGCGGGCGCAGGTAGAGCTGCTTGAGGATCTCCAGCTTCTGCTTTTCGCCGGCGGACAGGTCGGCGGGCGTGGCGTCGAGGTCGAGCTTGAAGGGCGTCGTCTGCAGGAAGGCGCTCAGCTCGGCGCGCACCGCCTTCCAGTTGACCACCGCCGGCAGCCGGCCCCGGGCCAGCAGCAGGTTCTCGGCCACGCTCATGCCGGGGACCACGGTGAAGTGCTGGTAGACCATGCCGATGCCAAGGTCGCGCGCCACGGTCGGCGAGGTGATGGCGACCTCGCGGCCGTCGATCAGCACGCTGCCGCTGCTGGGCGGCTGGTAGCCGACGACGCACTTGACCAGCGTGCTCTTGCCGGCGCCGTTCTCGCCGAGCAGCGCGTGGACCGTGCCGGGCCGGACCCGCAGCGTCACGTCGTCAAGCGCGGTGAAGCTGCCGAAGCGCCGGGTCAGGCCGAAGGTGTCGAGGGCAAGCGCGCCGCGGGGGGCGGGGTGTGGCGTGACGGGGGCGATCATCGGGGCGCTCCGTGGGCCGGGCTCAGGCGGCGGCGTCGGGCCACGTGGCCAGCACCGCCAGCACCGCCGCCGAGTCCGCCACCGCGCCGAACACGCCGCCCTGCATCTGGATCATCTTCAGCGCCGCCTCGTGGTTGCTGCGGTCGGTGGCGCCGGTGCAGTCGCTCAGCAGCACGCACTCGAAGCCCCGGTCATTGGCCTCGCGCATCGTGGTGTGGACGCAGACGTCGGTGGTGATGCCGGTCAGGACCAGGTTGCGGATGCCGCGGGTGTGCAGGATCATTTCCAGGTCGGTCGCGCAGAAGCTGCCCTTGCCCGGCTTGTCGATGATGGGCTCGCCGGCGATCGGGTACAGCTCGGGGATGATGTCCCAGCCCGGCTCGCCGCGCACCAGGATGCGCCCGCACGGGCCGGGGTCACCGATGCCGGCGCCGATGCGCTGCGAGCGCCAGCGCTTGTTGGCGGGCAGGTCGGACAGGTCCGGGCGGTGGCCTTCGCGGGTGTGGAGGACGTGCAGGCCGGTGCGGCGGGCCTCGGCGAGCAGCTGCTTCAGCGGCTCGATCGGGGCGCGCGTCTGGCTGAGGTCGTAGCCCATCGTGTCGACGTAGCCGCCGACGCCGCAGAAGTCGGTCTGCATGTCGATGATGACGAGCGCGGTGTTGGCGGGGGTGAAGGCACCGTCGTAGGGCCAGGGATAGGGCACGGAGGCCAGCGTGGTGGGCATCGTCATCGTCCTCAGGGCTGGAGCAGATTGGGTTCCTCGCCGCCATAGGGGCGGGTCGGCGGGGCAAAGCCGCAGGCGCGGCCGTCGGTGTGCACGACCTCGGCCTCCCAGGGCAGGCGGAAGGTGCCGGCCACCATGTCGCGCATGAAGGTGTAGGGGCAGTCCTGCGCCCCGCCCTGCACCGCCACGTAGCCGCGGTGCCAGAGCTGGTAGGGATTGTTCTCGACACCCCAGTGGCGCCGCGCCTCGCGGATCAGGTCGGGGCGGATCTCGGCGCAGATGACCTCGTCGGGCCGCCCGCCGCCCTGGGCGACGACGCGGCCCTCGTGGTCGCAGACCATGGCCTCGCCCATCGAGTCGAAGCTGCCGTCGCTGCCGCACAGGCAGACGCTGGCGGTGGCCATCAGGTTCTGGAAGGCGTTGGCCTGGTTGGTGATCTGCCAGGCGTGGCGGATCGGCGCGGTGTAGCCGGCGGTGCGCAGCATCAGCTCGGCCCCGCGGTAGGCGCATTCGCGGGCCATCTCCGGGAACATGCCGTCGTGGCAGATGATCAGGCCGATCTTCAGCCCCTTCGGCCCGACGCAGACCGGGATGCCCATGTTGCCCGGCTCCCAGGCCTCCACCGGCACCCAGGGGTGGAACTTGCGGTAGTAGAGCTGCAGCACGCCCTGGTCGTCGATGATGAGGCCGGTGTTGTAGGGGTGGCCGTGCGGGTTCTTCTCCATGATCGAGAAGCAGCCCCAGAGGCGGTGCTGGATGCAGGCGGCCTTGAACGCGGCCACCTCGGGACCGTCGAGCGTGACCATCAGCGCGTCGTCGGTGGCCATCGACAGGCCGTGCAGCGAATACTCCGGAAAGACCACCAGGTCCATCAGCGGATAGCCGCGCCGGGCCTTGCCGACCATCTCGACGATGCGCGCCGTCTGCGCGGCGAGCTGCGCCGGGGTCTCCACCACCGGCAGTTGCAGCTGCACCAGTCCGACGACGACGCCGGACGGGGTCTTGTTCAGGCCATTGAGTCCGCTCATGGGGTTCGCTCCTCGGGAGGGGTCGATCGGTGTCAGCGCTGCACGCCCAGCTCGGCCGGCGCCCCGCGGATGGCGCGGTTCGGCGAGCAGGTCAGCACCAGGATCAGCAGCGTCAGCGCATACGGCACCGCGTTGAACAGGTAGTAGTAGCCGGTGATACCGACCGACTGCAGCGCCGGCCCGAGCGCGCCCGCGCCACCGAACAGCAGCGCCGCCCCCAGGCAGGCCAGCGGGCGCCAGCGCGCGAAGATGACCAGCGCCACCGCGATCAGGCCCTGGCCGCTCGACAGCCCTTCGTTCCAGCTCCCGGGGTAGACCAGCGTCAGCGAGGCGCCGCCCAGCCCGGCGATGAAACCGCCCGCCGTGGTCGCCGCGATGCGCACGCCGTTGACCGAGTAGCCCAGCGCCCGCGCCGCGTCGGCCGAGTCACCCGCCATGCGCACGATCAGCCCCCAGCGCGTGTTCGCCAGTCCCCACTGCAGCACCACCGCCAGCGCCACGCCCAGCGGGAACAGCGCGTTGATCGACAGCGCCGACTGCACGGCGGGCGAATCGCTCCAGCCGCCGAGCGCAATCACCGGGATCTGTGCCGCCTGGGGCTGGATCAGCGGCTTGCCGAGGTAGAAGGCCAGCCCCGCGCCGAACAGCATCAGCGCGATGCCGGTGGCCACGTCGCTGACCCGCGGCAGCGAGCACAGCAGGCCGTGCAGCAGCGCCAGCGCCGCCCCGCTGCCCCCGGCGATCAGCAGCCCGATCCACGGCGAGCCGCTCCAGTAGCTGCCGCCGAAGCCGGCCATCGCCGACAGCACCAGCACGCCCTCCAGCCCGAGGTTGATGCGCCCGGACTTCTCCGTCAGGCACTCGCCCAGGCTGACGAACAGGAACGGAGTTCCCACGCGCACCGCCCCGCCCAGCACGGCCAGCAGCACGTCGAACCAGAGGAATTCACCTGTGCCCGTCATCGACATCATCGACCTCCGCCAGAACCACCGAACAGCCGGCCGCGCCCGGCCTCGGCCGCCAGGATCAGCACGAACGCAAAGCCCTGCAGCACCAGCACCGAGGCGTCGGGCAGGTCCAGCCGGCGCTGCAGCAGGCTGCCCGCCGCGCCAAAACCGCCGAACAGGATGGCCACCGGCGGGATCGCCCACGGGTTGTGGCGCGCGACGAAGGACACCAGGATGCCGGTGTAGCCCAGGCCGGCGATCAGCGCGGCGTTCGCGGAGGTGTGCACCGCCAGCACCTCGATCGCGCCGGCCAGACCCGCCGCCGCCCCGCCCAGCGCACACCCGGCCAGGACCAGCCCCAGCGTCGGCAGCCCGACCAGCCGCGCCGCCCGCACATTGCCGCCCACCACCCGCAGCGCGAAACCCGAGGCGGTGAACGTCAGCCAGACCCCCGCCACGAGGCACAGCAGCACGCCCCAGGCCAGCCCCCAATGCACGTCCGTCACCGCACCATCCCACGGCAGGCCGCCGATGCGCAGCGACTCGGCCACCGGCGGTGTCGAGGGTTTGTTCAGGCTGGCGGGATCGCGCAGCGGGCCTTCCACGACGTGCTTGAACAGCGCAATCGCCAGATAACCCAGCAGCAGGCTGGAAATCGTCTCGTTCACCCCGCGCGCCTGCCGCAGCCAGCCCGCCAGCGCCACCCAGCCCGCCCCGGCCAGCGCCCCCGCCAGCAACATCAGCGCGGCCCCCGGCCAGCCCGCCAGCGACGGCACCAGCATCGGCAGCGCCGCACAGGCCAGCGCCCCGAGCACCAGCGCGCCCTCGCCGCCGATCACCGTCAGCCCCGCCTGCGCCGGCAGCGCCACCGCCAGCGCGGTCAGCATCAGCGGTGCGGCGCGCTGCAGCGTGTTCTGCCACGAGAAGCTGTCGCCGAACGCGCCCTTGAACAGCAGCACCCAGGCCTCGACCGGGTCACGGCCCGACAGCCAGACGAACACGCCAAACGCCAGCAGCGCCCCGGCCAGCGCCAGCACCGGCAGCGCCACCGCCTCGGCGGATTCGCGCCAGTGGCCACCGGCGTCGGACTGGGCAGAAGCGGAGGGGGCCGCGGCCAGGGTGCGCATGGTGGCCTCGCCTCAAACCTTGCCGATGACGCCGTCGATCAGGTAGTTCATCGACTCCAGCTCGACATCGGTCTGCTTGCAGACCTTGCCCTTCGGGATGACGACCTTGCCGGTGTTGTCCTTGAGTTCGCCCTTGAAGATGTCGAACTTGCCCGCGACCATCGCCGCCTTGACGCCGTCGGCGGCCTTGCGCGCCCCTTCCGGCACCATCGCGCCGTAGGGCGAGGTCTTGACGAAGCCGTCCTTCAGCCCGCCGCGCACGAAGTTCGGGTGCGGCTTGCCGGTCTTGGCCGCCTCGATGATCTGGGTGTAGGCGGTGACCCAGTTCCACTCGGCGCCGGTCAGGTAGGCGTTCGGGGCGAGCCTGGCCTGGCTGGCGTGGTAGCCGCAGACGAACTTGCCGCGCTTGGCCGCCGTCTCGACGATCACCTTCGGGCCGTCGACGTGCATCGTGAAGACGTCGACGCCCTGGTCGGCCAGGCTGTTGGTGGCCTCGGCTTCCTTGACGGGCATCGACCAGTCGCCGGTGAAGATGACCTGCGTGGTGATGGTCGGGTCGACCGAGCGGGCGCCCATCGTGAAGGCGTTGATGTTGCGCAGCACCTGCGGGATCGGCTTGGCCGCGATGAAACCGAGCTTCTTCGACTTGGTCATGTGGCCGGCAACGACGCCGTTGAGGTACTGCGCCTCGTCGATGTAGCCGAAGAAGCTGCCGGTGTTCTTCGGGTGCTTGCCTTCGCTCCACAGGCCGCCGCAGTGGGCGAAGCGCACGTCCGGGTTCTTGGCCGCCACCGCCAGCATGTGCGGGTCGAAGTAGCCGAACGAGGTCGGGAACAGCAGCGTGGCGCCGTCCTGCGAGACCATGCCCTGCATGGTCTTCTGCACGGCGTTGGTCTCGGGCACGTTCTCTTCCTCGACCACCTTGATGCCGGCCATCTTCTTCACCACGGCCACGGCCTCGGCGTGCGCCTGGTTGTAGCCGAAGTCGTCCTTCGGGCCGACGTAGATGAAGCCCAGCGTCATCGGCTTCTGGGCCAGCACCAGCCCGGGCAGACCGGCCGTGGCCAGTCCGGCACCGGTGGCACCGACGGTGCGCAGCCAGTCGCGACGGTTCGGATTCGGGGGGAAAGCGCGCATGGGAACACTCCGGCAAAAGGGTTGGATTTCAACTGGTATACAAGCAGTTCGCGTGCCACCGCCCGGCCCACGGGCAACCCGGAGGGAAGACGCGCCAGCGGCACCGAAACGGGCTCGGACATGCACCGCGGTGGTACCACCGCTGCGCGAAAGCGGTGCCATTGCACGGCACAGGCGGGTGCTGACACCGGGCACAGCGCTTGCGTATCCCTGGCCCAAGGAAGCGATTTCGCATCGCCACTGCAAGGCCGCTAGGGTTCCGGCGCCGCACCACGCGGCGTGACTGGTCCGAGAGCGACCGGCCTCAAGCACCCGGCGCCCGAACACGGCGCCGACGGTGCTCAGGCTCCACGGCGGGACAAAAGCCCGGGAGGTTCACTTCGGTGCGAGGTGGCTTCCTGTGTCTTTCCAGATCCCGTCCATCCAGGAGCCTGTTGCCATGCGTCCCTTCCGCCCACGCCGTTCCCTCTCCCCGTCAACGCACCGTGTCCGCGCCACGCTGGGGGCTGTGGCCCTGGCGTTCGGGCTGGGCCACGCGCTGCCGGCCGCCGCCGAAGTCAAGGTCGGCGTGTCCGACTGGCCGGGCTGGGTGGCGTGGTACGTCGCCGAGCAGAAGGGCTTCTTCAAGAAGCACGGCGCCGACGTCAGGCTGGTCTGGTTCGCCAACTACACCGACTCGATCTCCGCCCTTTCCGCAGGCCAGCTCGACGCCAACTCCCAGACCTGGTCCGACACCCTCGGCCCGCTCGCCAAGGGCCTGCCGCTCAAGGCCATCCTGGTCAACGACAACTCGGCCGGCAACGACGCGCTGCTGGTCAGCCCGAAGATCAAGTCCTTCGCCGACCTGAAGGGCAAGTCGGTCGCGCTGGAGCAGTACAGCGTCTCGCACTTCGTGCTGGCGACCGCGCTGGCCAAGAACGGCCTGAAGCCCGCCGACGTCAAGATCACCAACCTCGCCGCCGGGGACGCCGCCGCCGCCTTCATCGCCGGGCGGGTCGACGCCGCGGTGGTCTGGAACCCGTGGATCGACCAGATCACCAAGAGTGGCAAGGGCCGCGCGCTGTTCACCTCCAAGGACATGCCCGGCCTGATCCCCGACCTGCTGGTCGCCCAGGACAAGGCCATCACCACCAAGCGCAAGGACCTGGTCGGCATGATCAAGGCCTGGTTCGACACCGAGAAGTTCCTCCGCGAGCAGCCGGCCGAGGCGGCCAGGATCATGAGCAAGGTGGTCAGCCTCAAGCCCGAGGAATACACCGTCTTCCTGCCGGGCACGAAGTTCTTCGACGCCGCGGCCAACAAGGCGGCCCTGGACGCCAAGGCCCCCGGCTCGCTGGTGGAGGTGACACCGACCATCGCCAGCTTCCTGCTGACCCACAAGCTGATCGAAGGCAAGCCGGACCCGCTGAAGGGCGTGGACGCGAGCCTGCTGGCCGACGCGCTGAAGTAAGCCGCGCATGGCCTCCTCCGTGCAGACCCCCGAGTTTCTGCCCGAGCCGCAGCCGTGGTGGGCGGTGCGCGGCACGATCGCGCCGCGCCGCGCGGCGCTGCTGACCGCCCTCGGCTTGCTGCTGCCGCTGCTGGGCTGGATGGCGCTGGCTGGCAGCGGCTGGGTCGATCCCGTGTTCCTGCCCGGCCCCGGCGCGGTGCTGGCGCGGCTGGCCACCTGGTGGGCCGACGGACTGCTGGAGGACATCGGCACCAGCACGCTGCGGGTGCTCGGCGGCTGGGCGCTGGCGGCGCTGGTCGCGCTGCCGCTGGGCCTGCTGATCGGCAGCTTCCGCACACTGCAGGCGCTGCTGGAGCCGCTGACCGACTTCATCCGCTACATGCCGGCGGTGGCCTTCGTGCCGCTGGTGATGGTCTGGATCGGCATCGACGAGGGCGCCAAGGTCGCCGTCATCTTCATCGGCACCTTCTTCCAGATGGTGCTGATGGTGGCCGAGGACATCCGCCGCGTGCCGCAGGCCCAGATCGAGGCGGCGCAGACGATGGGCGCGACCCGGCGCGAGATCGTGGAACAGGTGCTGGTGCCCTCGGCCAAGCCGGCGCTGCTGGACACGCTGCGGGTGACGATGGGCTGGGCCTGGACCTACCTGGTGGTGGCCGAGCTGGTGGCGGCGAGTTCGGGGCTGGGCTTCGCGATCCTGAAGGCGCAGCGTTTCCTGCAGACCGACAAGATCTTCGCCGGCATCGTGCTGATCGGCCTGATCGGGCTGGTGATCGACCAGGGCCTGCGCTGGGCGCACCGGCGCGCGTTTCCCTACCTGCACGCGAGGCACTGAGCATGGCACCCGACCTGTCTTCACCGGCCAAGGCCCCCAAGCTGCAGGCCCGCGGCGTCTGGAAGACCTTCGGCCACGGCACGGCGCGCACCGTGGCACTGCAGGACGTGGACCTCGACATCGCCGACAACGCCTTCGTCACGCTGGTGGGCGCCTCGGGCTGCGGCAAGTCGACGCTGCTGCGCACGCTGGCCGGGCTGGAGCACCGCAGCGCGGGCGATCTGCGCTGCGACGGCCAGCCGATCGACGGCCCCGGGCGCGAGCGCGCGATGGTGTTCCAGCACTACAGCCTCTACCCCTGGCTGAACGTGCTCGACAACATCCGCTTCAGCCGCCAGCTCGCCACCCACACCCGCGACCGCACCGACGCCGACGTCGAGGCCGCCTCCGGCCGCGCCGACGCGCTGCTGCGGCTGATGGGGCTGGCGCACGTGGCGCGCGCCTACCCGAGCCAGCTCTCCGGTGGCATGCAGCAGCGCGTGGCGATCGCCCGGGCGCTGATGAGCCGGCCGCAGGTGCTGCTGATGGACGAGCCCTTCGGCGCACTCGATGCGCAGACCCGCGAGGTGATGCACGACCTGATCCTGCACGTCCACCGCCTGGAACGCACCACCATCGTCTTCGTCACCCACGACGTGGAGGAAGCCCTCTACCTCGGCCACCAGGTCGTGCTGATGGCGCCGCGCCCGGGGCGGATCGACTCGATCCACCCGGTGCCGCTGCCCGCGCTGCGCACGCAGGACATGAAGCTCGCCCCCGCATTCACCGCGCTGAAACGCACGCTGCTGGAACGCATCCGCGCGACCTCGGGCATGCAGACCGACACCGAGCTGCTGGCGCGCCTGTCGCGGGCCGGCTCGATCGACCTGGCCCGCTGAACCTGACCCGCTGATCCTGACCCGCTGATCCTGACCCGGACACCCCGCCATGGAACACCCCACCCACACCCTCGACAACCCGCCCGCCGACCAGCCGGTCGACGCGCCCGCGCTGTGGCGCCGCTTCGCCCCCGACCTGCCCGCCGAGCGGGTGGTCTGGAGCGAGGTCGTGCCCGGCGGCGGCCACTGGAGCTGGCGGCTGTCGCGCGGCACGGCGCTGCGCTTCGTGGCGCTGGACGCCCGCGCCAACGTCTCGCTCGTGCTCTACGCGGCCCACAACCTGCTGGAGCGCTACAACATGCCCGACAGCCTCAAGGCCCAGCACACCGCGCACTACCGCGCCGGCCACGTGCTGATGAGCGACATGGGCCGCGCGCTGGCCTCGTTCACGCTCGACACGCTGGGCTGGCACGACCCGCTCGGCGCGCTGCTCGACACGCCGACGATGGAGGCGAAGTACGGCGTCCACCGCTACGAGGCCCACCGCAACGGCATGCACCGCAGCGGCCGGGACGGCCTGCTGATCGAGACCGGCAAGCACGGCCTGACCGTGCGCGACCAGATCGCGCCGGTCAACCTCTTCAGCCGCGTCGTGGTCGACGGCGAGGGCCGCTTCGTCTTCGACACCGAGCGGCCGGTGCGGGGCGCGCAGGTCGAGCTGCGCATGGACCTGGACGTGGTCGTGGCACTCTCGACCGCGCCCCACCCGCTCGACCCGCGCCCCGGCTACGCGCCCGGCAAGGTCGGCGTGGCCGCGTGGAGATGTGGTCCGGCGCCGGCCGACGACCCCTGCCGCCGCTTCCGCCCGGAAACCGCCCGGGCGCTGCACAACAGCGATGTCTTCGCCCTGAGCTGACCCCGGAGCCGACGCCATGACCGCCACCGCCGCCGCCATCCGCCTGCAAGAGAGCCCGCTCTCCCCCGACACCGCCACGCGCCGCCACCGCCAGCCCGCCGGCGAGCCGTGGTTCACCACGCTGCGCGCCGGCCAGACCGTGCGCATCGTCGACCTGGAGGGCAACCAGGCCGTCGACGTGATCTTCTACGCCGCCGGCGACAACACCGAGCACTACAGCGCCACCGACACCCTGCTGCGCCAGGGGGGGATCTACCTCACCACCGGCTCGGTGCTGGTGAGCAACCTCGGGCGCGCGATGCTCACCATCGTCGCCGACACCTGCGGGCGCCACGACACGCTGGGCGGCGCCTGCGCGGCGGAGAGCAACACGGTGCGCTACGCCCTGCAGAAGAAGTTCATGCACAACTGCCGCGACAACTACCTGCTCGCGCTGCAGAACGCCGACGTGGGCCTGGGCAAGCGCGACCTGGTGCCCAACATCAACTTCTTCATGAACGTGCCCGTCACCGCCGACGGCCAGCTCACCTTCGCCGACGGCATCTCCGCGCCGGGCAAGTACGTCGAGCTGCGCGCCGAGATCGACGTGCACCTGCTCGTGTCGAACTGCCCGCAGCTCAACAACCCCTGCAACGCCTACCACCCGACGCCCGTCGAGTTCGTGATCTGGTAAGACCCACGCAGAAAGCCCTGGCCCCGATGTTCGACACCGTCCTGATCGCCAACCGCGGCGCCATCGCCTGCCGCCTCCTGCGCACGCTGCGCCAGCTCGGCCTGCGCAGCGTCGCGGTCTACTCCGAAGCCGACGCCGACGCGGCCCACGTCCAGCAGGCGGACACGGCCGTGTGCATCGGCCCCGCCCCCGCCGCGCAGAGCTACCTCGACGCCGACGCCATCCTCGCCGCCGCGCGGGCCACCGGCGCGGGCGCCATCCACCCCGGCTACGGCTTCCTCTCGGAAAACCCCGCCTTCGCCGACGCCTGCGAGGCCGCCGGCATCGCCTTCATCGGCCCGGACGCGGCGCAGATGCGCGCCTTCGGCCTCAAGCACACCGCCCGCGCGCTGGCCGCCACCCACGGCGTGCCGCTGCTGCCCGGCACCGACCTGCTGCCCGACCTCGCCAGCGCGCAGGCCGCGGCCGCGCGCATCGGCTACCCCGTGATGCTCAAGAGCACCGCGGGCGGCGGCGGCATCGGGATGCGGCTGGTGCGCGACGCCGAGGCGCTCGCGTCCGCCTGGGACGGCGTGCAGCGGCTGGCGCAGGCCAATTTCAAGGACGCCGGCCTCTACCTGGAGAAATTCGTCGAGCGCGCCCGCCACATCGAGGTGCAGGTCTTCGGCGATGGCCGCGGGCAGGTGGTGGCCCTCGGCGAGCGCGACTGCTCGGCGCAGCGGCGCCACCAGAAGGTGGTCGAGGAAACGCCCGCCCCCGGCCTGGACGCCGCCACCCGCGCCGCGCTCTGCGACGCGGCGGTGCGGCTGGCGCGGGCGGTGCGCTACCGCTCGGCGGGCACGGTGGAATTCGTGCTGGACGCCGACACGGGCGCCTTCTACTTCCTGGAAGTCAACACGCGGCTGCAGGTGGAACACGGCGTCACCGAGCAGGTCACCGGCGTCGACCTGGTGGCGTGGATGGTGCGGCTGGCGCGGGGCGAGGTGTTCGAACTGGTCGCGCCCGAGCCCCGCGGCGCCGCCATCCAGGTGCGCCTCTACGCCGAAGACCCGGCGCGCCAGTTCCAGCCCTCGGCCGGCCTGCTGACCGAGGTGGTCTGGCCGGAGGGCGTGCGCGTGGACGGCTGGGTGGCGCGCGGCACCGACGTGCCCCCGCACTACGACCCGATGCTCGCCAAGCTGATCGCCACCGGCAGCGACCGCGCCGACGCCGTGGCGCGGCTGCAGCGGGCGCTGGCCGACACGCGCCTGGGCGGGATCGCCACCAACCTCGACTACCTGCGCGCCCTCAGCCACGCGCCGGTGTTCACCGAAGGCCGCGTGGTCACGGCGACGCTGGCGGATTTCCGGCCGGCGCCGCGGGCGGTCGAGGTGCTGGAGCCGGGCGTGCAGACCAGCGTGCAGGACTGGCCGGGGCGGCTCGGCCACTGGGACGTGGGCGTGCCGCCGTCCGGGCCGATGGACGACCTCGGCCACCGGCTGGCGAACCGGCTGGTGGGCAACCCGGCGGAGGCCGCCACGCTCGAATGCACGCTGTCCGGCCCGACGCTGCGCTTCCACCAGGCAGTCGTGATCGCGGTGGCCGGGGCGCCGATGCCGGCAACGCTGGAGACACCCGACGGCACACGCCAGCCGCTCGCCCACGCCGCGGCGCACGCCGTGCCAGCCGGCGCCGTGCTGCGGCTGGGGGCGCTGGCGACGGGGGTGCGCAGCTACCTGGCGGTGCGCGGCGGGCTGGACGTGCCGCACTACCTGGGCAGCCGCGCCACCTTCACGCTCGGCCAGTTCGGCGGCCACGGCGGGCGCACGCTGCTGGCGGGCGACCTGCTGCCGCTGGGCGACGAGGCCGGCTGTGGCGCACCGACCTGCACGCCGCTGCCGGACACGGTGCAGCCGGTGCCGACCCGCGCCTGGCGCATCGGCGTGCTGCACGGCCCGCACGCCGCGCCCGACTTCTTCACGCCCGAAGACATCGCCACCTTCTACACCACCGACTGGCAGGTCCACCACCACGCCAGCCGCACCGGCGTGCGCCTCATCGGCCCGAAGCCGACCTGGGCGCGCCCGGACGGCGGCGAGGCGGGGCTGCACCCGTCGAACCTGCACGACAACGCCTACGCCATCGGCGCGATCGACTTCACCGGCGACATGCCCGTCATCCTCGGCCCGGACGGCCCGAGCCTGGGCGGCTTCGTCTGTCCGGCGGTGGTGGTGGCGGGCGAGCGCTGGAAGCTCGGCCAGCTCCGCCCCGGCGACACGCTGCGCTTCGTGCCGATCGCGCACGCCGACGCGCTGCGGCGCACCGAGGCGCTGGACGCCGCCGTCGCCACGCTGGACACGCCCGCCAGCGCAGCGCTGCCCGAGGAGTGCGCCGTGCTGGACAGCCCCGTGCTGGTGCAGCGCGGCGACCTCGTGGTCCGGCAGGCGGGCGACCGCTACGTGCTGCTCGAAGTCGGGCCGCTGGTGCTGGACATCGCGCTGCGGCTGCGGGTGCATGTGCTGATGCAGGCGCTGCAAGCCCGCGCCCTGCCCGGCGTGGTCGACCTGACGCCGGGCATCCGCTCGCTGCAGGTGCATTTCGAGCCGCGCCAGCTCGACCGCGCGGTGCTGGTCGACACGCTGCTCGACCTGGCCGCCACGCTGCCCGAGGACGCCGAGCTGGTGGTGTCGTCGCGCACGGTCTGGCTGCCGCTGTCGTGGGACGACCCGAGCACGCGGCTGGCGATCGAGAAGTACCAGCAGTCGGTGCGGCCGGACGCGCCCTGGTGCCCGAGCAACATCGAGTTCATCCGGCGCATCAACGGGCTGGCGTCGATCGACGACGTGTTCCGCACGGTGTTCGAGGCGCGCTACCTGGTGCTGGGGCTGGGCGATGTCTACCTCGGCGCGCCGGTGGCCACGCCGCTGGACCCGCGCCACCGGCTGGTGACCACCAAGTACAACCCGGCGCGCACCTGGACGCCGGAGAACGCGGTCGGCATCGGCGGTGCTTATCTGTGTGTCTACGGGATGGAGGGGCCGGGCGGTTACCAGTTCGTCGGCCGCACGCTGCAGATGTGGAACCGCTGGCGCGACGCCCGCGACGGCGCGGCCGATTTCGAGGCGGGCAAGCCGTGGCTGCTGCGCTTCTTCGACCAGATCCGCTTCTACCCGGTGAGCGAGGCCGAGCTGGCGCAGATCCGCCGCGACTTCCCCGTCGGCCGCCACCGGCTGCGCACCGAGGCGGGCACGTTCTCGCTGCGCGACCACGAGGCATTCCTGGCCCGCGAGGCTGCGTCGATCGACGCCTTCCGCACCACGCAGCGCCAGGCCTTCGCCGAGGAGCGCACGCGCTGGCAGGCGGCGGGTCAGGCCGATTACGTCGCCGAGCCGGACGGCGCGCCGGCGCAGGGTGCGGACGACGCGTGGCCGGACGCGGCGGTGCGGGTGACGACGCAGGTGCCTGGGAGCGTCTGGAAGGTGCTCGTCACGCCCGGCGCGGTGGTGCAGGCCGGCGACACGCTGGTGGTGATCGAGAGCATGAAGATGGAGTTTGCTGTCGTGGCGCCGGTGGGTGGCGTGGTGTTAGGCGTCGCCTGTGGGGAAGGTGGCGCCGTGCGGTCAGGACAGACCGTGGTGCTGCTGACCGCAGCGGGTTGACGGCGGGAAAGGAAGCTCAGGGCTTCTTGGCCACTTCCATGCCAGCCGCCGGGGCGGCAGCCGTCGGCGGCACGGGCTGGTTTTCCTTGTCGTTCTGGCGGTCGAACACCAGCGTCTGGCCGAAGACCAGTTGCACCCACGAGGGGTAGGTGTACGCCTGGCCGGTGTTGTGGTCGATGACGGCGCCAATGCCACCGCCGAGGAGGATGTTGCCGAACATGCCGCCGTTGACGCGCGAAATCGCCTTGGCGATGGCGTCGGATCTTGTCGGGTGCTTGCAGGTGATTTCCAGGTCCGCATTGGAGCGCCGGACGTTGGCAATATCACCGGACTTGACCGTGGTCGAGGCCTTGTCGTGGCTTTGTTGCACAACCCCGCCGAGGCTGAGTTTCCCCTGACCCCAGACGGAGTTACGCCACAGCCCGCGTCACCGGGGTGCCCAGGTGGGTGAAGCGATTGAGCACCGCGGCCCGCACCTGCAACT